>Ga0308157_10000501_pt1 | contig 127692 bp, 119 predicted proteins | sample PhyBR1_FD_201035 | JGI IMG/M metagenome (GOLD analysis project Ga0308157, IMG submission 201035) | Phyllosphere microbial communities from UC Gill Tract Community Farm, Albany, California, United States - DLSLB.R1 | ecosystem: Host-associated > Plants > Phyllosphere > Unclassified | place... | reverse complement strand
ACTGCCCCTGTAATTGCTTCTTTACCAGCAACAACAACAATATCTTGTCCTGCAACTCCGGAGTTTGCCCAGGCAACTGCAACAGATGCGTGTGGATCAACTTTCACATTGACTTCAGAAGATGTAACGACAAACGGACAGTGTGCCGGTTCTTATTCTGTAACCAGAACTTGGACAGCCACTGATGCTTGTGGAAATATTTCACATGCAACACAAACTATAAATGTTGAAGATACTACTGCCCCTCTAATTGCTGAATTGCCTGCAGCGACAACAATCTCTTGTCCTGCAACTCCGGAGTTTGCTCAGGCAACGGCGACAGATGCGTGTGGATCAACTTTCACGTTGACTTCAAACGATGTAACCACAAACGGACAATGCGCCGGTTCTTATTCTGTAACCAGAACTTGGACAGCCACTGATGCTTGTGGAAATATTTCACATGCAACACAAACTATAAATGTTGAAGATACTACTGCCCCTGTAATTGCTGCACTACCTGTAACAACTACTATCTCTTGTCCTGCAACTCCTGAGTTTGCCCAGGCAACGGCAACAGATGCCTGTGGTTCAACTTTCACGTTGACTTCAGAAGATGTAACGACAAACGGACTGTGTGCCGGTTCTTATTCTGTAACAAGAACATGGACAGCCACTGATGCATGTGGAAATATTTCACATGCAACACAAACTATAAATGTTGAAGATACTACTGCCCCTGTAATTGCTTCTTTACCAGCAACAACAACAATATCTTGTCCTGCAACTCCAGAGTTTGCTCAGGCAATTGCGACAGATGCTTGTGGTTCAACTTTCACATTGACTTCAAATGATGTAACCACAAACGGACAGTGTGCCGGTTCTTATTCTGTAACCAGAACTTGGACAGCCACTGATGCTTGTGGAAATATTTCACATGCAACACAAACCATCAACGTTGAAGACGTAACTGCTCCGGTAATCAATACACAGGCCTCTAACATCACTGTTGAATGTGATGGTTCGGGCAACCAAAATGCAATCAATGACTGGTTGGCTTCTAATGGTGGTGCCGCCGCAACTGACGCGTGTTCGGATGTGGTATGGACAAACAATTTCAATTCACTTGCGAGCGATTGTTCTGCTGCCGTAACTGTAATATTTACCGCTACGGATGCTTGTGGAAACGCTTCATCAACTTCAGCTACTTTCAGCGTACAGGATGTAACTCCTCCTGCAACGCCAGAAGCTCCTGCTACCGTAACTGTAGCTTGTGCTTCTGAAGTTCCTGCCGCTGTGACCCTTTCGGCTAACGATAATTGTGTTGGTGTGATCACCGCAACTGGTGTTGATGCTACAACTCCTGGAAACTGTCCAAATTCTTACGTTATTACAAGAACATGGACATTCACTGATGCTTGTAACAATTCTTCATCTGTTTCACAAACAATAAATGTAATTGACGACGTCGCCCCGGTAGCTCCTGAAGCGCCTGCAACTGTAACTGTTGCATGTACTGCCGAAGTTCCTTCTATGATTTCACTTACAGCTTCTGATAACTGTGGTGACCAGATCACTGCTCAAAGTGTTGACGCCATCGTACAAGGAAATTGTCCAAACTCTTATGTTATCACAAGAACATGGACATTCACTGATGCATGTAACAACACGTCATCTGTTTCACAAACAATTAATGTAATTGACAATGTGGCACCAATAGCGCCTGAAGCGCCAGCAACTGTTACTGTTGCATGTACTGGCGAGGTTCCTGCGATGATTTCGCTTACAGCTTCTGACAACTGTGGTGACCAGATCACTGCTGAAGGTGTCGATTCGGTCGTGCAAGGAAACTGTCCAAACTCATATGTTATTACAAGGACATGGACATTTACTGACGCATGTGGAAATACTTCGACAGCCGCTCAGACAATCAATGTAGTTGACGATGTAGCGCCGGTTGCTCCTGAAGCACCTGCTGCTGTAACTGTCGAATGTACAAGTGCTATTCCTGCAATGATTTCGTTGACTGCTTCTGATAATTGTGGCGACCAGATCACTGCTGAAGGTGTTGACACTGTTACTCCTGGAAACTGCCCGAATTCATATACAGTTACAAGAACATGGACATTCACCGATGCTTGCGGAAACAGTTCATCAACAGTTCAGACAATAACAGTAACTGATACTCAGGCGCCCGTAATTGCTCAATTGCCTACAACCACAACAATCTCTTGTCCTGCAACACCCGAGTTTGCTCAGGCAACTGCGACCGATAATTGTGGAACTGAATTCACATTGACTTCAAACGACGTAACTACCCAGGGAACTTGTGCCGGTTCTTATTCTGTAACAAGAACCTGGACAGCAACGGATATTTGTGGAAACGTTTCTACCGCTACTCAAACAATTAACATTGAAGATGTAACTGCTCCTATTATCAATACACAGGCTTCTAACATCACTGTTGAATGTGACGGACAGGGTAACCAAACAGCAATCGCTGACTGGTTGGCTTCAAATGGTGGAGCGACTGCTACCGATGCTTGTTCTGACGTAACGTGGACAAATAACTTTAATACACTTGGCAACGACTGTTCGGCTGCCGTAACGGTTGTGTTTACTGCAACGGACGCTTGTGGAAATGCTTCAACAACTTCAGCAACTTTCAGCGTTCAAGACGTTACTGCTCCTGTCGCTCCCGAGGCTCCGCTTTCAGTAACCGTTACTTGCGCTTCTGAAGTTCCGGCTGCTGTGGCACTTTCCGCAACAGACAACTGTACCGGGGTAATCACTGCTACAGGTGTTGATGCTACTACTCCAGGAAACTGTCCGAACGCTTATGTAATCACAAGAACATGGACATTCACTGATGCTTGTAACAATTCGTCATCTGTTTCACAAACTATTACTGTAATTGATAATGTAGCGCCGGTAATTGCTGAATTGCCAGCTACTTCAACAATATCTTGTCCTGCAACTCCTGAGTTTGCTCAGGCGACTGCAACAGACAATTGTGGCGGCGAATTTACTTTGACTTCTGCCGATGTCACTACGAACGGTCAATGTGCCGGATCGTATTCTGTAACAAGAACATGGACAGCGACTGACGCTTGTGGAAACACTTCAACCGCTACACAAACAATCAATGTTGAAGATACCACTGCCCCTGTTATTGCTGAGTTGCCTGCAACTGCAACAATTTCTTGTCCTGCAACTCCAGAGTTTGCTCAGGCTACCGCAACGGATGCTTGTGGATCTGAATTCACATTGACATCCAATGATGTAACGACACAAGGCACATGCGCCGGTTCTTATTCTGTCACCAGAACATGGATGGCAACTGATGCTTGTGGAAACACTTCAACCGCAACTCAAACTATTAATGTAGAAGATACAACAGGTCCGGTAATCGCCGAATTACCTGCAACTTCAACAATTGCTTGTCCTGCAACTCCTGAGTTCGCTCAGGCAACTGCAACTGACGCTTGTGGTTCCACATTCACATTGACTTCTGCTGATGTGACTACGCCAGGTATTTGTGCCGGTTCTTATTCTGTAACAAGGACATGGACAGCAACCGATGCTTGTGGTAACGTTTCAACTGCAACTCAAACCATCAATGTAGAAGACACAACTGCTCCGGTGATTGACCAATTGCCAGCAGTTTCAACAATCTCGTGCCCTGCAACGCCTGTATTTGCTCAGGCTACAGCTTCTGACAATTGTGGTTCTGTATTCACACTGACTTCGGCTGACGTGACGACTCCTGGAGCTTGTGCCGGCTCATATTCGGTAACAAGAACATGGACAGCAACTGATGCTTGTGGAAATGTTTCTACGGCTTCACAAACTGTTAATGTTGAAGATACAACGGCTCCGGTAATTTCAGGTATTGCTACCGAAACAACTATTGAATGTCCGAATACTCCAGTGTTCGACGTGGCAACTGCTACCGATGATTGTGGTTCTGTTGTGACACTGACTTTCGCCGATGTAAACACGCCGGAAGCTAATAATGGATATACTGTTGTAAGAACATGGACGGCCGTTGATGGATGTGGAAACGCTTCTACTGCTTCTCAAATTGTTCATGTTAGAGATACTCAGGCCCCAGTAGTGCCAACATTGCCAATCTTAACAGCGCAATGTTCGATTACTGCAACAGCTCCGGATGCAATGGATGCATGTGCAGGAATAATTCCAGGTACAACTTCTGATCCGTTGGTTTACTCAGGTGAAGGTACTTATGTAATTCACTGGACGTTCAGCGATGGAAATGGAAACAGCTTCCAGGCAAACCAAACCGTAATTATTGACGATACCATTGCGCCTGATGCAATTGTTTTGGCAGATGTAAGCAGCCCTTGTCAGATAACTGTTCCTACTCCTACCACTACTGATAACTGTGGCGGTATTATTACAGGTACACCTGATGCTCCTACTCATTATGGTTTGCCAGGAACCTACGTAATCACATGGACATTTGATGATGGACATGGAAATATTACGACTGCAACACAAAATGCAATTGTAACACCTGATAACGCTCCTGTTCCGGTAACGAGTGCTGATGCGACGTGTAACAAGGATAACGCGGTCACATTTGACTTGAACAGTTACTTGCCTGCGGGAACGCCTCTGGGCGGAACATGGGTTGGAACTGATCCAGAAGGAATCAGCCACTTAACCGGCTCTATTTTCTCGCCATATCAGGTATCTATTGGAAACCACATCTTCAACTATGTTGTTGCCGACGGAGATTGTTCTAGAAGAGTCGAATTAACAATGTCGGTTGGTGAGGATTGTATCGTAGAGCCTGCATGTGACTTTAAGGTTATCAATGCCTTCACGCCAAACGGTGATGGCAACAATGACGAGTTTATCATTGAAAACTTAGATCAGACCGGTTGTTTCCCAACCAATAAAGTTGAAATTTACAACCGATGGGGAATCCTGGTATTTGAAACGACACAGTATGACAATAACACTCATGTGTTTAGAGGTAGGTCTGAAGGAAGAGTTACAGTGGATAAAGGTTCACTATTGCCTACAGGAACTTATTTCTATGTGATCCAATACTATGACAACGATTCCAAATCTAATAAAGAACGCAAAGGGTATTTATACCTTTCAAGATAACCTAACTCAAATCTAACTCCCGGGGGTTGAAATCCCCGGGTTAAAACAAGAAACTAATGAAAACAAGAATACTAATTTTCGTTTTGATGTTTACAGGGGCGGTAAGTTTCGCACAACAGGATGCGCAATTTACGCAGTACATGTACAACACGATCAATATCAATTCGGCGTATGCCGGGTCGAGAGGAGCTATGAGTATATTTGGACTTTACCGGACGCAGTGGGTTGGATTGGATGGTGCGCCAAAAACGGCTGCCTTTTCACTCAACACGCCGATCAACAATAGTAATATTGGTGTCGGTTTGTCATTTGTCAATGATGAAATCGGTCCAACTACCGAAAATGTAATTTCAGCCGACGTTTCCTACACCGTCCAGGCATCAGAAAATTACAAACTTTCATTTGGTATTAAAGCTACAGGGAATTTCTTCAGCCTTGACGTCAACAAATTAACGTTACCGGCAAGCTCTACGCCTGATCCATCTTTGTTCTCCTACAACAAATTTTCACCAAACATTGGTGCGGGTGTTTACTACCATAGCCAAAATACTTACGTTGGGTTGTCGGTTCCGAATTTCATCGAAACCAAAAACAAATATGATGATAATGTCAAAGCCATTTCTGTCGAAAGAATCAACTGGTATTTTATTGCAGGGCATGTATTTGAAATTAGTCCGAACACAAAATTCAAACCCGCATTGCTGACCAAACTTATCACAGGCGCGCCGCTCCAGGTAGATGTTTCTGGAAACTTTATGTTCTTTGACAAATTCGTTCTTGGCGCAGCTTACAGATGGGACGCTGCTGTCAGCGGTATTGCTGGATTCCAGATTACAGATGGATTGTATCTTGGACTCGGATATGACCATGAAACTACAAAATTGCAAAAATACAACGATGGTTCATACGAATTCTTCCTGCGTTATGAACTATTCTCAAATCAAAACAAAATCATATCCCCACGATTCTTCTAAAACAGCAACATCATGAAAAATAAAGTATTACTCTATATATTGTTTTTGAGCGTATTGGCAACGACCGGCTATGCTCAGAATGGTGCGGTCAGGAAGGCCGACAAACAGTACGATAAATTCGCATATATCGACGCGATTAAAACGTATGAGCGTGTGGCTGCCAAAGGATATAAATCGGCCGATATGTTTCAGAAGATTGGAAACGCTTATTATTTCAATGCCGAACTTCCAAAAGCCAATAAATGGTATGCCGAGTTGTTCGCAATGAATGCAGACGTAGCGCCTGAATATTACTACCGTTATTCACAGACTTTAAAATCTGTCGGCGATTATGCCAAAGCAGATGAAATGATGCGGACATTTGCCCAGAAACAAACTGAAGATCTCAGAGGCAAACTCTTCAAATCTAAAGAAGATTATATGAACGAGATTAAGGCAAATTCGGGACGATACAATATCGAGGATGCCGGCGTCAACTCGAAATATGATGATTACGGAAGCGCGATGTATCTCAACAAAATGGTTTTTACTTCTTCAAGAGATACCGGAATGTTCATGCAAAGAAAACACAAATGGAACAATCAGTATTTTACAAATATGTATGCCGCTGATGTGACTCCGGAAGGTCCTTTGGCAAAAGCCGAAAAATTTGCCAAAAGCGTCAATTCAAAGTTCCATGAAGCAACGCCCGTCTTCACAAAAGACGGAAAAACGATGTATTTTACGCGTAACAACTTCAATGACGGCAAGAAAGGAAAAGATGCCAACAAAATGACATTGTTGAAAATTTACAAAGCAACGCTTGTTGACAACCGTTGGGATAATGTGACCGAAGTATCTTTCAACAGCGACAGCTACAGCACCGCACACCCATCATTGAGTCCGGATGAGAAGACAATGTACTTCGCTTCTGATATGCCAGGAACACACGGCCAATCTGATATCTGGAGAGTAAAAATCAATGATGACGGAAGCTTTGGAACTCCTGAAAATTTAGGAACTGCCATCAATACCGAAGGAAAAGAGACCTTCCCTATTATTACCGATGAGAAAGAATTGTATTTTGCAACCGATGGCCATCCGGGACTTGGTGGACTTGATATCTTCATGTCGAGAATGAACGAAGACGGAACTTTCCGCGAGCCGCTAAATGTCGGTGCGCCTGCAAATTCACCAAAAGACGATTTCGCTTACCTTATCGATACTAAAACCAGAAAAGGTTTTTTATCTTCAAACAGGGATGGCGGACAAGGTTATGATGACATTTACAAATTCCTTGAAACGCGTAAATTGGTTTGCGAACAAACACTGTCGGGAATCGTAACGGATCTTGAAACAGGAGAAGTGCTTCCGAATACGAAAGTAACTTTATTTGACGATAAGTTCAACAAACTAAAAGAGGTTACCTCAGATGATAAAGGTTTTTACGATATGGGTACCGTTGAATGCGGAAAAACCTACTACGTAAGAGGCGAAAAAGATACTTACGAAACCAAAGAACAAAAAATTACAATCTCTAAAGAAACCGGAAAAACAGATCTTCCGATCCAGTTGGAGAAAAAAGTGAAACCTGTCACTGTTGGTGATGACCTTGCCAAAGCATTCGGAATCAAATTGATTTACTTTGATTTGGACAAATGGAATATCCGCCAGGACGCTGCGTTGGAACTTGAAAAGATATTGGACGTAATGACACAATATCCAAACATGAAAATCGACGTGCGTTCACATACCGACAGCCGTGCATCGAACAGATACAACCTCAAATTGTCAGAGAGAAGAGCAAAATCTACCATGGCATGGTTGGTTAAAAATGGCGTCGATGCGAGCCGCTTAACCGGAAAAGGTTATGGCGAAACGCAATTGGTCAACAAATGCGCCGATGGCGTGAAATGTACCGAAGATGAACACCAGGCCAACAGACGTAGTGAATTTATTATCACTGCGCTTTAATCAGAAAGTCATAAGTTGTAAAAGGATGTCGGAAACGGCATCCTTTTTTTTGCGATAGTTTTAGAAAAAGCTTTTCCTGAAATAGACTATCAGAACCAAAAGATAAACGAAGTAAGTCAGTGCATGGGCCATGACAATACCTTCAATTCCGAATAAGCTCATAAAATAGCGGCTAAATCCATACAACATAGCCAAAGAAAACAGTTCGGTCAATACAAATGCCGCAGTAAGTTTCTTGGCAAAAAACTGATAACCGAGAATCAATGACGCCGCTTTAAAAACATCGCCAAGCAATTGCCAGAAAAATAGTTTTGTAGTTGGCAGGAACGCAGGTGTAAAAAGCAATGCCACTACAACAAATCTCAAAAAATACACTACCACCAATGCGATTGCGAACAGCGGAAAAATGCCTTTATAATAACTTCGAAAAACCTCGCGTGTCGATTGATTGGATTTTGCCAAAGTCAGTTTCGGAAAGAAATACAATGAAAGGATTGACGAAACAAACATCAGATAATAGGTCGAAATGCGGTTCATAGCTTCCCAATATCCGGCTTGCGCTATCCCGATATTTGCAATTGCGTTGTTTCGGATCGCGAGATATACCAATGGCCCGACAAATGTGGCGAGTAATGTCATCAGTGAATATTCTGATAAATCCCTGATAATTTTCCATTCAAAAGCCGCAAACGATACCTGTCGTAAAAAGCGTATTTCTTGGTTCACATAATAAAAAGCAACGAAGAACAGAAGCGATGGCGGAACGATAATCGAAAGCAATGCGCCAAACGTCTGAAATTTCCATATCATAAAAACAGAAAACAAGAGCCCGAGCACATTCCCGAAAATATTGATATAAATGACATTCCTGAATTTTCCCAAACCATTAATCAGCGCGAGCAGAAAAACCGTTGTGGCATACCACGGCAATAACAACGCGAGTACTTTAAAAATCACCGCCAGCTGGTCATTTGCGTCAAAAATAAGTTGGCTGAAATACGATGCGCAAACAAATAAAATCACACTCAACAAAAGCGTCGCGGTCAGCAGGCTGATAAATACAGTTGATATGATTTTGCGCAATCGCTCCTCATCGTCTTTGTGGTCAACGACATATTTGACAATGCCGTTTTGGAAACCCAGTGTCGAAACGGTTTCGGCTGAAGACAAAAAATTCCGCAGGTTGCCCACAAGGGCCATTCCGCCAGGACCTACAAAAATGGCCAAAACTTTTGAAGTGATAAGTCCGGTTCCTATTTTTAACAAGACACTCACGCTGTTGAGTGAAGTGACCTTAAACAATGGTGTCTTCGATATGGTCCTGATCAATTTCAAGCGCTTCGCTGTTAAATTATGATTGGCGAAAATTACTTAATTATTTTATACTGTGTTTAGCTTCCGCAAGCTTTTAAAATTTATTATCCAAAAATTGCTTAAATTTAGACCTTTAAGAAAGGATCGGGTGAGAACACAACTGCAAAATCTGTTTTTTATTATCTTCGGATTACTGTCGTTCCGCATGTTGGGACAGAACATTTCACTTTACAACCAATACAACGGTACTTATGATTTTATTTTTATCGGCAATACGCTCAATACTATTGAAAATAATAATGATGGCGGAATCCAGCCGCCGTGTACGATTCTCACCACCTCATCAGCAACACTAAACCTGAGTCCGAATGACGTCATCGAAAAGGCATACCTCTATTGGGCAGGGTCGGGAACTGGCGATTTCGATGTCAAACTTAACAACCAGGACGTCTCCGCCCAGCGAACTTTTAGCATTATCAATTCGGCCGGACTGCCATGCTTCAGTGCTTTTAACGATATAACGGCTTTGGTTCAGGCTACTGGTAACGGCTTATATACATTTTCCGATCTTGACCTCTCGGCAGTAATAGATCCGTATTGCTCCAGCGGTGGGAATTTTGGCGGATGGGCCATCGTAATTATCTATAAAAATCCATCGTTGCCGATCAACCAAATAAATGTTTATGACGGCATGCAGGGCGTTCCCAGTGTGATCAACATTACACTCAACAGTCTGAATGTTATTGATAACATGGGTGCAAAAATTGGGTTTGTGGCATGGGAAGGCGATAAAAATATTTCGGTCAACGAATCGCTAACCATTAACGGATCGGTATTGCAGAATACCTTAAACCCTGCCAATAACGCTTTTAACGGAACGAATTCGTTCACCAATTCAGACCAGCTTTTTAATATGGATCTCGATGTTTATGATATCCAGAATAATATCAACATTGGCGATACTTCAGCCGATATCCAACTCACATCGGGGCAGGATTTTGTAATGATCAACTGCATTGTGACAAAACTCAACAGCCAGCTACCGGACGCGACAATCAATATCGATGACGTTGCAGTGGAATGTGGCTCGCGAAATGTCCTTGTAAATTACACGGTTTATAACCTCAATGCAACAGCCGGTTTACAGGCCGGTGTTCCTATAGCTGTTTATGCGGATGGCGTTCTTGTTGGTTCCACACACACACAATCGCAAATTCCGATTGGCCAAAGTGAAACTGGTGCAGCTATAATTGCAATTCCACCCGGTATCGCATCAAATTTTAACCTGACGTTTGTTGTTGATGATGATGGCAGTGGTAACGGAATTGTCTTTGAAAGCAACGAAGGAAATAATAAAGACAGCGCTGCCTCCGCGTTTTCGAATGATGATCCGCTTCCCTCCTTGCCCGACTTGTTTTCATGCAATAACGGACTCACAAAAGGGACTTTCGATTTATCATCTTACACAAACCTGCTTGAAGGAACACCTTCTGATGTCGTGACTTTTTTTGCATCTGAAAGCGATATGAACGCCAATTCAAATCCAATCAGCAACATTACAGAATATTCGGCGCCGCAAACTCCGGCCACAATCTTCGTCAAAGTCGACAATGGCGAATGTTTCAGGACCGCTTCTTTTTTGCTGCGAACCAGGAATTGCCCGCCGACGGTATATAATTATATTTCGGCAAACAACGACACCAGGAATGATGCGTTTTTCATCGACGGTCTTCGGGATGTATTTGTAAACTTTAAACTATCGATTTACAACCGTTGGGGAAAATTAGTCTGGACAGGCGATAATAATGTTCCGGATTGGGACGGTTACGCCAATGAAGGGCTGCTCATCGGCCATGCGAGTTTGCCGACAGGAACCTACTTTTATGCGCTCGAACTAAATGATCCCGATTACCCGCGGCCACTTGTAGGCTATTTGTACATTATGCGATAGTTACATGTTTTGGGTGTAGTAATTATAATCTTTCAAAATCGTTTTGATAAAATCGGCTTCGTTTCCCGATTGGTTCGTAATGCCCGTAACGGCTTCGATTTTTTGTCTGAGTTTTGATGTGGTGGCCGAATCTCCTTTGGCCTTTGCGGTTTGAAAAGTCTCTTTTATAATCCTGACATCGTTATCAGAAAGTTTAATCACCAACGGATATGTCGGCACATAAGCGTTCCCTATTTCTTCAAGAATCGTATGGGTAATGCTGATTTTGCTTTTGAGCGTAATTACAGCAGTGCCCGCAGTCATGTCGCCAAGCCGTTGGTTTTTCTGGCTCGTTAGCACAGCGATAAGCGCTATCATTCCGTTGAGCATCGAAATGTCAATAATGCGAAAAAACCAGCGTATAAGATAATCTTCAAAACCTGCCTGGTAACCGTCAATTTTAACCACTTTGATTTTCATCATTTTCTTGCCGAATGTTTGTCCCTCAAAAACACTTTCGAGCGTCAGCGAATAAACCATTATCGGAAAATAAAATACAAGGAGAATCGCGAATACCGACCATCGGTCCATTGCGTTAAATGCCCTGTTTATGCCAAGCCAATAGAAAAAAATCCCATAAACCACGATGCCATAGGAGATTTTAATAGCCAAGTCAATAAAGTATGCCAGAATTCTGTCGCCAACCGTTGCGGCAGTAAAATTTATATTGACATTTTGGGTCGTATTAATAGTAAGTTCTGACATATTTTATATTTTAGCAATCGATGAGAGAAGTCGCCTTCATAAAACAAAATAAAGAAAAATGGCTCGAATTCGAACAGGCTATTTTCGGTAAATCTAAAAAAAATCCTGATGAAATGGCGAGCTTGTATATCCATCTCGTCAATGACCTCTCATACGCACAAACCTACTATCCGAAAAGCAAAACGGTAATTTACCTCAATCATCTCGCCTCGCAGATTTTCCAGAAGATTTATAAAACCAAACGCACCGAAAAGAATCGCCTTGTTTATTTTTTCAAAACCGAAGTCCCGCTCATCATGTACCAATACAGGCGGTATTTGCTTTATGCTTTCGTGCTCTTTTTTGCTACTGTGGCAATGGGTGTCGTTTCGGCAAAATATGACCAAAATTTCGTACGGCTGATTATGGGTGACGACTACGTAAACATGACGCTGCGCAATATCAAGGACGGCAATCCTGTAGCGGTTTACAAATCGGGAAGCAATTGGGGAAGTTTCATTGGCATCACGATAAACAATCTGTATGTTGGCGCACAATGTTTTATGTATGGCATCTTCGGCGGCATCGGAACGTTTTATATTTTCCTGCAGAATTCACTCATGCTGGGTTCTTTCCAGTATTTTTTCTATGAACATGGCGTTTTCTGGCAAAGCGTGCGCGGCATCTGGATTCACGGCTCGATGGAGATTTTTGCGATTGTCATTGAAGCCACAGCAGGATTCATTCTCGGCGCTTCGATCCTGTTCCCAAAAACGTATTCGCGCATGAATTCATTCAAGATCGGTTTCCGGACAAGCCTCAAAATTTTCCTCAGTACGTTTCCGTTTACAATCGCTGCCGGGTTTCTCGAAGGGTTTATCACACGTTATTCAATTGATTTTGCAAACTGGTTCAGCAGCCTGATTATCATTTCGACGCTGTCGGCCATTGCCTATTATTATATCGTTTTTCCGCACATTGTTCACCGCAAAACCAATTTGGCACGTGAATAAATTGCTTTTCGTTTTCTTCTTTTTTGTTTGCTCGCATTCGTGGGCGCAGGATTCAATTGTAATGGCTAAAGAAGAAGTCGAATTGCAATATACCGCTCCGGAAGACACCGCCCGTGTGGAATCAAAAACATTCTCCAAAGATTTTCGAAAAAAATATACCGACGATGCGTTTGTCTATGAATACAAAACGCCCGAAAAGAATGCCTGGGACCGTTTCAAGGAATGGCTGGCCTCGGTTTTCAGGAACCTTTTCAAATTTACGAGCAATGGCGATTCGATGCGTTTTGTTGGTATTCTGCTTAAAACAATCGCGGTACTCATTGTTGTCTTTGTAATTTACCTGATCGTTAAGGCTGTATTGAATAAGAAAGGACAATGGATTTTCGGAAAAAATTCGCATAAAAAAATCATCCGTTACAGCGAACTGGAGAAAAACCTGCTCCATGTCGATTTTGAAAAACTCATCCGCAACGCGCTTGAATCGGACGAAAAACGACTCACCATTCGTTACTATTACCTTTGGCTGCTCAAAATGATGGCGGAGAAGCGGATTATTGAATGGGACATTGAGAAAACAAACACCGACTATCTTTCTGAAATCAAAAGCCAGAAAATCAAAACTGAATTCGGTTACGCATCGTATTTGTACAACTACATTTGGTATGGCGAGTTTGAACTCGATGACGATGCATTCGAAAAAGCGAAAAACGCGTTCGAAAAATCAATAAAATCTGTGTCGAATGAATAGGCCGCTCAAAATATACAGCGCTTTACTGATACTGATTTTTATCGGAATCATCCTGCTCGACGGCAATACGCAAAAACCCATCGACTGGACACCAACGTATGACCTATCGGATAAAAAACCTCTCGGATTATTTGTTCTGGGCAACGAAATCGATTCTTTATTGAAAAAACAAAAAGTAGAAAAAATTCAAGTTACACCCTACGAATATCTCGATCCTAAATTTGATGATGACACGCTTGTCAAACAATACCGTATAAAGGGAACGGTCCTGAATATTTCAGGAATTTCAAAGATCGATGACGAGTCGGTGAAGGAAATCTGCTATTTCGTAAGCCACGGAAACTCGGCTTTCATCAGCGCAAAGGTATTGCCGAATTCACTTTTAGACACGCTTCACCTCAAAATGGATTCGGAGTATAAAATGGAAAACAACCTGTTTTATTGGCTCGCAAATCCACCACTCGGAAAAGAAAAATACCATCTCGTTGAAGGCATGGACAACAATTATTTCTCGCGAATGAATGCCGAAAAGACAACAATTTTGGGTTACCAAAGCGGCGACAGTACGCGCGCCAACTTCGTAAAAGTCAAATATTATGATGGCACGTTTTTCCTGCACACGCAGCCTGCCGCATTTACGAACTTCCACATGCTCAAAAGCAATCATCACAAATATGCCCAAAAAGTGCTTTCGTATATTCCCAAAGGAAACGTTTACTGGTTTGTAAAGGAGCCCGATGGCAGTTCAATCTCCAACTCGCCGATGCGTTACATCAACAGCCAGCCGGCGCTACGATGGGCGTGGTATATTTTCCTGATCGGCATGGCGGTGCTCATTTTATTTAATGCGAAACGCAAACAGCGCATTGTACCGATTATTACGCCTTTGGCAAATACGACAATTGAGTTTGCAAAATCTATTGGGAATTTATATTATCAGGAAGGCCAGCACGACAACATCATCGATAAGAAAATCATTTATTTTCTTGAGAAAGTCCGCAACGAATACCTGATCGAAACCAACAAGCTCGACGAGGATTTCATTAAAAAACTTCACCATAAATCGGGCAAAAGCGAAACCGATATCCGAACGGCGGTTTTTCTCATCAATGCACACCAGAAAAGTCCGCACAACAGCATCGAAGAAGATTTGATACAAATCAGCAACGCCATCGAAAAAATTATAAATTAGCATAAACGAAACCCATGGAAGAAAATAACCAACCCGAAAATAATTCCGATGCGACAGGCGGAAACGTAAACTTTGAGTCGCGCATCAGCCTCGCGCCGCTTCTCGACAGCATCAACAAAATCAAAGCAGAACTTGGCACCGTGATCGTCGGGCAAAGTAAGATGATCGACCAATTGCTTGTCGCGATTCTTTCAAACGGCCATGTGCTGCTCGAAGGCGTTCCGGGTGTCGCCAAGACGATTACGGCCAAACTGTTGTCAAAAACGCTCAATATCGGTTTTAGCCGAATCCAGTTTACACCTGATTTGATGCCGTCGGATATTTTGGGTACTTCGGTATTTGATTTGAAGAAATCGGAATTTGAATTCAGGAAAGGCCCCATTTTTTCAAACCTGATCCTAATCGATGAAATCAACCGCGCACCTGCAAAAACACAGGCCGCATTGTTTGAAGTGATGGAAGAACGCCAGATTACGATTGACGGCACGCAATATGTCCTCGACACGCCGTTTCTCGTAATTGCCACGCAAAATCCAATCGAGCAGGAAGGAACTTACCGTTTGCCCGAGGCGCAACTCGACCGCTTCCTATTCAAAATCTCAATCGATTACCCAAAGCTCGAAGAAGAAATTGCGATCATAGCGCGTGAGCACAACCTCCAGAACCACAACAAGCTTGAGAATATCAAAACCATTCTTTCGGCGCAGGAAATAAAAGACTTCCAGGCATTGGTCAAGCAGATCATCATTGAACCGCAGCTCATCGAATTTATTGCAAAAATTATCATCAATACACGCGAGAACAGATTCCTCTATTTGGGTGCTTCGCCGCGCGCATCGATTGCAATACTCAACGCCGCCAAAGGTTTTGCCGCAATTAACGGACGCGATTTTGTGACGCCAGAAGACATTAAGGAGGCCGCGATTCCCGTTTTGCAACACCGCGTTATCGTAACGCCCGAGCGCGAAATGGAAGGCATCACAAGTACCGAAATCATCAGGCAGATTTTAGAATCGGTGGAAATCCCGAGATAATCTCTTAGGTAAAACTTACAATCCAGAATACATTGAAATTTTTCAAACAACTTTATATCAACAACCTGTTTTTCTATGCGCTGCTCGGCATCATCGCGCTTTTCGTCAGTGCGTTTGTGTTTCCGGCGCTTTACAACGCGGCTTGGTATGTAGTTTTAGTTTTGATTGCATTTCTGGTTTTGGATTTAATAATTCTGTTTTCGGCAAGCAATGGCGTTGAAGCAGTAAGAATTACGCCCGAGAAATTATCCAATGGCGACGAGAATCCCGTTATCGTAAATGTGCGGAATTACTATACTTTTCCGATTTTCGTTACGATAATTGATGAGATTCCGTTTCAATTTCAGATCCGCGACTTCAAGATCGTAAGAAAAATAAAGGCTTCTTCGGAAGATGATTTTCAATATTACATCCGGCCTACGGAGCGCGGCGAATATTCGTTCGGCAACCTCAATGTATATGTTTCTTCACCACTGCGACTGATTTCACGGCGGTTTATGTTTGATCATGGAAAAATCGTTCCGACCTACCCTTCCTATATCCAGCTTCGCAAATACGACCTGATCGCTTTTTCGAATAATTTGTTTCAATACGGAATCAAAAAAATACGCCGTATCGGACATACGATGGAATTCGAGCAAATCAAGGAATACGTGCCCGGAGATGACATCCGAACGCTGAACTGGAACGCGACGGCGAAGAAAAACGCACTTATGGTCAACCAGTTCCAGGATGAAAAATCGCAATCGGTTTACATGGCAATCGATAAAGGGCGCGTGATGAAAATGCCTTTCAACGGACTCAGCCTGCTCGATTATGCGATCAATGCAACGCTTGTGTTGTCGAATGTAATCTTTAAAAAACATGACAAAGCAGGAATGTTTGCATTTTCTAAAAAAGTGGAAAATCGCGTTTTTGCCGAAAAACGGTCTTCGCAGATGCAGAAAATCCTCGAGACTTTATATAACATCAAAACCGATTTTTTTGAAAGTGATTACAGTCGGCTCTACGTCGATATCAAGAAAAATATCAACCAACGCAGCCTCATTATTTTATATACCAATTTCGAAACGCGCGACGGACTCAACCGCCAACTGCCGTATTTAAAAGGAATTGCAAAAAACCATTTGCTCGTCGTCGTCTTTTTCAACAATACAGAACTCAACGCGCTGATCAACAAAAAAACCGAAACCATTCAGGAAATTTACGATAAAGTCATCGCCGAGAAATTTGCTTTCGAAAAACGCCTCATCGTAAACGAACTCAAAAAATACGGAATCTACTCGGTGCTTACCCAACCTGAAAACCTGACGCTCGACACAATCAATAAATACCTCGAAATCAAAGCGCGCGGAATTTTATAAAGATTTCGAAAAAGGCAGTATCTTAGCCTCATAAACTAAGTGAAAATCGCCTTGAAACAAATTTCATCCATACAGAATCCGTTTATAAAATCATTGGTACAGCTTCAGGAAAAAGCCAAAACCCGAAAGCAGACCGGAACTTTTTTAATTGAGGGAAAACGCGAAATCGAGCTTGCAATAAACGGCAGTTACGATCTTGAAACGATACTATTTTTGCCAGAATTGATTTCCGAAAGCGAAATTTTAAAACTCGTAAAACAGCCTGTCACGCTGATTGAAATCAACAAAGAAGTTTACCAGAAACTCGCGTACCGCGATACAACTGAAGGTCTTATTGCCATTGCCAAAACAAAGCCACTCGGATTATCGGAGCTCGAATTATCAGCCAATCCGTTAATTCTTATTGCCGAAGCGCCCGAAAAACCTGGGAATATCGGCGCGTTGTTGCGAACCGCAGATGCCGCAAATCTTGATGCGGTGATTGTCGCAAATCCGAAGAGCGATCTCTACAATCCGAATATTGTGCGCTCGAGTGTCGGCTGTTTGTTTACCAATCAAATAGCGATCGGAAGCACATCGGAAATCATCTCGTTTCTCAAAGCACGCAACATCAATATCTTTTGCGCGACGTTACAGGATTCCGAAAGCTACCACACACAAGATTTTACAAAGCCATCAGCTCTCGTCGTTGGAACCGAAGCAACCGGTTTATCAGACGAATGGCGAAAAGCCGCCACACAAAACATCATCATTCCCATGCAAGGCGCAATCGATTCGATGAATGTTTCGGTAGCTGCTGCCATATTGATTTTCGAAGCCAAAAGGCAACGTAATTTTAAATAGACATTATGAAAAAATACATTTTATTGCTCGTTTTGGGCATTACCAGTCGCGGGTTTTCGCAAATGCCTCCGGAAAAAATTGACGAACTCGTAGCGCGTACAATCCAAACTTTTGACGTGCCCGGAATTGCTGTCGCAGTTATCAAAGACGGAAAGGTTGTGCATGTCAAAGGCTACGGTGTAAGATCCATCCTTACGAATCAAAAAGTTGATGAGAACACTTTGTTCGGGATTGCTTCAAACAGCAAAGCGTTTACTACAGCCGGGCTCGCGATGCTTGTTGATGAAGGCAAAATCAAATGGGACGACAAGGTAACGCAGTACATTCCGGAATTTAAAATGTACAACGACTATGTCACAAAAGAATTCACGATTCGCGATTTACTGACGCACCGCAGCGGCCTCGGACTTGGCGCCGGTGATCTCATGATTTGGCCCGACAAAAATAATTTTACGACACAGGATATCATCAATAACCTGCAATTCCTGAAACCCGTTTCTGCATTCCGGACGAAATATGATTATGACAACCTGCTGTATATAGTCGCAGGCGAGGTATTGCATCGCGTCAGCGGAAAAACGTGGGGCGAATTTATCGAAGAACGTATATTGAAGCCTTTGGAAATGAATCACAGCGCCGCAACATTTACACGATTAAAAGATACGTCGAATGTTATCGTTCCGCATGTGCCAACCGATGGCAAGCTCAAAGTTATCTCACGATACAAAGGCACTACTTTCGATCCTGCGGCCGGAATTTATTCAAGCGTAAACGACCTGAGTAAATGGGTGATTCTGCAATTGCAAAATGGGAATTATGGCAATGGCAAACGACTTTTTTCAGAAGTGCAACACACCGAAATGTGGACGCCGCAAACAATCGAACCAAACAATGCACCGTTTCATTACAATTCGCATTTCAAAACTTATGGACTGGGTTGGCAACTTACCGATGTAAAAGGCATGTTGCAGGTTTCGCATACGGGCGGGCTTGACGGAATTGTGACGCAGGTAACACTGTTGCCCGAACTCAATCTTGGGATTATCGTACTGACAAACCAACAATCGGGAGCGGCATTTCACGCGATTACAAACACGATTAAAGACAGTTACCTCGGAATCAAATCGGGCGATTATGTGACGCAGTACAGCAGCCAGCGAAAAGCGAAAGAGGATAACGCCGATAAGGTTTCGGATGAAGTCTGGCAGACCGTTGCAAAAAATCAAAAGGATAAAATTAAAATGGATTTTAAGAAATACGCCGCAACTTACAGGGACAATTGGTTTGGCGACGTTGTACTTACGGAAAAGAAAGGCAAATTATATTTCAACTCAAAAAGGTCGCCGCAGCTCAAAGGCGAAGTGTTTTTTTATAACGACAATATGTTTGCGGTAAAATGGGACAACCGCAGTTTCCTAGCCGATGCCATTCTTATTTTTTCGGATGGGAACAGCCATTTAAAAATGCTGCCCATTTCACCTTTGACAGACTTCAGTTATGATTTTCAGGACCTTGATTTCACCATCGCAAAACCTGTAGTAAACTAATAAATATTACGATTTTGTTGGCTTGCACATCTCGAATGTTATTTCTATTTTTAAAAATTGAACAACAACGGTTATGGTGGAGATTGATATCGAAAAAGAAAACAAAGCGATTGCAAGGGAATACAAAGAATTACTTCGCATCAGCTACCAAACGCTGACCCCCGATGACAAAAAACTCATCCGAAAAGCATTTGATGTAGCGGTTGAGGCACATCAGGACCAGCGCCGCAAATCTGGCGAGGCCTATATTTTTCATCCTATTGCAGTTGCGAAAATTGTCGCTTCCGAAATAGGCCTTGGCGCAACATCCATCGCGGCAGCACTTATGCACGATGTTGTTGAAGATACTGATGTGACCGTTGCCGAAATCGAAAAATTGTTCAATCCGAAAGTTGCACAACTCGTTGAGGGACTCACGAAAATCTCACAAGTTCAAAAGGACCTTAACATTTCGATGCAGGCTGAGAACTTCCGCAAAATGCTGCTCACGCTCAACGACGATGTTCGTGTAATCCTGATCAAACTCGCCGACCGACTCCACAACATGCAAACGATGGAATCGATGCCCGAACCCAAACAGGTAAAAATCGCTTCCGAAACGTTATACATCTACGCCCCGCTCGCCCACCGACTCGGTTTGTATAATATAAAAAGCAAGCTTGAAGACCTCGGACTCAAATATACCGAGCCCAAGGTTTACAACGATATCGTGAGTAAAATCAAAGAAACCAAAGAAGAACAAGACGCTTACATAAAGGATATTTCCGACGTATTGAAGAAATCGCTTGACGAAGAAGGCGTTGATTACATCATCAAAGGCCGCCCGAAATCGATCTATTCGATCCGGCGCAAAATGAAAGCGCAGAATGTAAGCTTTGATGAAGTTTATGACAAATTTGCGCTGCGCATCGTTTACAAATCAAATCCGCATGACGAGAAATTCGTCGCGTGGAAAATTTACTCTATTGTTACCGATCATTACCGTCCGAGCCCAAGCCGCTTGCGTGATTGGATTTCATCACCAAAATCCACAGGTTACGAGGCGTTGCACATAACGGTTATGGGTCCGAAAGGACGCTGGGTAGAAATCCAGGTGCGCAGCGAACGCATGGACGAAATCGCCGAAAAAGGGTACGCTGCGCATTACAAATACAAGCAAGGTGCAACTGAAGAAAGCGGTCTCGACGTTTGGCTTAATTTATTAAAAGAAGCGCTCGAAAATTCAGAAACCAATGCCGTAGATTTCGTCGAGGATTTCAAGATGAACCTGTATGCGAAGGAGATTTTTGTCTTTACGCCCAAAGGCGAAATCAAATCGCTTCCCAAAGGCGCGACATCGCTCGATTTTGCATTTAGCATCCACTCCGAAATCGGCATCCGTACCAGAGGAACCCGCGTAAATGGAAAGTTGGTTCCGTTAAACACAGAACTCAAAAGTGGCGACCAGGTTGAAATCATCACGTCGCAAAACCAAAAGCCGACTGCGCACTGGCTTGATTATGTAACGACTTCGCGCGCCAAGAACAAAATCCGAAACGTCCTCAACGAAAACACGAAAAAAATTGCCGAAGAAGGAAGGGAACTGCTCACACGCAAATTAAAACACCTCAAGATTACTGTCAATGAACAGGTGATTAACGAGCTCGTGAATTTCTTCCGACTCAAAACGAGCCTCGATTTGTTCTACCGCATGGGAATCGGAACCATCGAAAACCAGCAACTCAAAGACTACGCGGCGCAGAAGAGCAACACGCTGATGAACTTCTTCAAGAACAAAATCAAGCGTTCACCAAATACTGCTGACGAAGATATTCACAAACCGGTCATCAGCAACAATTATGACATGCTCGTTTTTGGTGTGGACCAGGACAAACTCGATTATAAGCTTTCGACGTGTTGCAACCCGATTCCGGGCGATGAAGTGTTTGGTTTTGTGACGATTAACGAGGGAATAAAAGTCCATAAAAAGGATTGTCCCAACGCGATCAGCCTCCAGTCAAACTACGCCTACCGCATTATCCTCGCCAAATGGATCGACTCTTCACAACAGGAATTCAAAGCGATTTTGCATATTACGGGAATGGATACGCTCGGGCTCACAAACGAACTCACCAAAGTCATCTCGAACAACATGCACGTCAACATTCAAAGTATTTCGCTTAGTGGTGAAGCCGGAATTTTCAACGGGCAAGTCACAGTAGTCGTCCAAAACAACATCATCCTCAAAAAACTCATCGACAACATCAAGAAAATTGACGGCGTCGATAAAGTCACGCGCGTCAACAAAAACTAATTCCAATGCAGCAACCTTTCTTCGATGATTTCTGCGTATTGCAAAAGCCCGATGTGAAAGGCGGCTGGACATTCATATCGATGCCCGCAATGCCACACCTGCCAAGAAAAAAAGGCGGCACAACGGTTCGTGTTCGCGGATTTATCGATGCGTATGAACTCAAGGGTTTTAATATCTGGGCAATGAAAAGAGGAACTTTCGTCGCTGTCAAAACCGAAATCCGAAAAGCGATCAAAAAAGAACAAGGCGATACCGTAAAACTTACGCTGTGGCTCGATGAACCCGAAACGGTAATTCCGGATGATTTCCTGACCTGCCTGTGCGAAGAGCCGAAACTGCTCAAGCATTTCAACAGCTTCCCGGAACAAAAAAAAAACGAAATCACCAACTGGATTTTCTCTGCCAAAACCGAAGAAGAAAAGATCGAACGCATTGCCAAAACACTTGAAAAATTTGAAAATGAATTAATAATGAATAATTAATAGTGAATAATGGAGGCGAAACAGATTTTTGCGTTAAGGATTGAGGCGATATCCTTTTGAAGCATGAAAAAGATAAAGCCGAAAGCCTGGCGATGGCTTGAAAAAGGTTGCTTTCCAACGATAACATTCCAGCCAGCGCAACGCCCAATCAAATTGTCAATTCAGTATAACTTCCATTTGATTGCCTATTATTAACTATTAATTATTAATTAAAAAAATTATCTTTGTCGCATGACACTCATTTCGACCGATAACAGCAAAAACCAGGAAATTGTAAAGAACGTTTTTACGATGTATCTTGAAAATAAAGGCCATCGAAAAACGCCCGAACGCTTTGCGATCCTACAGGAAATCTACGACAGCGAGGAGCATTTTGACATCGAGAACCTTTATCTCAAAATGAAGAACAAGAACTACCGCGTGAGCCGCGCCACGCTTTATAACACGATCGAATTGCTGCTCGATTGCGCGCTTGTCCGCAAACACCAGTTCGGCCAAAACCAGGCGCATTACGAAAAATCGTATTTTGACAAAAACCACGACCACATTATCATGACCGACAGCGGCGAGGTAATCGAATTTTGTGACCCGCGCATCCAGTCCATCAAAAAAACAATCGAGGAAATTTTCAATATCGACATCCACAACCACTCGCTTTACCTCTACGGAAGCAAGAAAAAAACCGATGTCGAATAATTGATTTGGGCGTTGCCTGCGGCCCGGGCTTTTCGCGGTGCACGGCACCTTGCTGCAATCCCTAACGCGTTTCACCCTTCAACATTCCTCATTCGTTGGTCGTCGGTTCATCATTCAAATTAAACGTTGAATATTCAATTTTGAACAACGAATTTCGAAATATTAAACACACAACAACTACAACTCACAACTACAATGGCAGATTTACTATTAGGATTACAATGGGGCGACGAAGGCAAAGGAAAAATCGTTGACGTCCTGACTTCGAAATACGACATTATCGCGCGGTTCCAGGGCGGCCCAAATGCCGGACACACGTTAGAATTCGACGGTATTAAACACGTGCTCAGAACCATTCCATCGGGAATCTTCCACAAAAACTCAATCAATATCATCGGAAACGGCGTTGTCATCGATCCGGTCGTTTTCAAAAGCGAAATCGACGGACTCGCGAAATTCAACCTCGACATCCACAACAAACTGATTATTTCACGCAAAGCGCATCTCATTTTACCAACGCACAGACTCCTTGACGCTGCTTCAGAAACGGCCAAAGGAAAAGCCAAAATTGGCTCGACATTAAAAGGAATCGGTCCAACGTATATGGACAAAACCGGAAGAAACGGCATCCGCGTCGGCGATATTGAACTTGCCGATTTCAAGGAACGCTACCGCGCATTAGCCGACAAGCATGAAGCGATGATCAAATTTTACGACGTCGCGATCCAATACAATCTTCCCGAACTTGAAAAAGAATTTTTTGATGCGGTAGAAGATCTTAAAAAACTCACGTTTATCGACAGCGAAGAGTACCTGCACCAGGCTCAAAAAGAAGGCAAATCAATTTTATGCGAAGGCGCACAAGGTTCGTTGCTTGATGTTGATTTCGGAACGTATCCTTTTGTAACTTCTTCAAACACTACGGCTGCCGGAGCTTGCACCGGACTTGGAATCGCACCCAACAAAATCAACGAAGTTTACGGCATCTTTAAAGCGTATACAACACGTGTCGGAAGTGGCCCGTTTCCTACAGAAGACTTTGAAGAAGCAGGCGACATCATGGCGAAGGTCGGAAACGAATTTGGATCAGTCACCGGAAGAAAAAGACGCTGCGGCTGGCTCGACCTTGTGGCGTTAAAATACGCAGTTCAGGTTAATGGCGTCACGCAACTGATGATGATGAAAGGCGATGTATTGTCAGGTTTTGAAACGTTGAAAGTCTGCACCGCTTACAATTACAATGGCAAAGAAATCGACCATCTTCCGTACAATATCGAACCCGAAAATGTAAAGCCGGTTTACAAAGAATTCAAAGGTTGGAAGGCGGATTTAACCGGAATGACAACTTTCGACGAATTGCCTTCGGAACTCAAGCAATATATCGAATTCATTGAAAACGAAATCGAAGTGCCAATTAAGATCATCTCTGTCGGTCCCGACCGAAAACAAACAATAACCAAATAACTTAAACATGAGGCCGACCAAACTGTTCCGCGCATTCTTCGACAATGAAAAAACCGGTGGTTTGATTTTGGTTTTTGTAACTGTGGTTTCGTTGCTGCTCGCCAATTCAGGAGCACAGGAACATTACATAGGCTTTTGGGAATCGCATATCGGCAGCCACTCGATTGTCGATTGGATTAACGACGGACTCATGGCAATTTTCTTTTTGCTGATCGGACTTGAGCTCGAGCGCGAGGTTTACATCGGTGAACTTTCCACTATAAAAAATGCTGCGCTGCCGCTGTTTGGCGCGTTGGGTGGCATGCTGGTTCCGGCGGGAATTTTTCTCCTTTTTAATTACGGAACTGCGACACAATCAGGCGCGGGAATCCCGATGGCAACTGATATTGCATTCGCCGTGGGAATCTTGTCATTACTTGGAAACAGGGTTCCTCCTGCCTTGAAAATTTTCCTGACAGCGCTTGCGGTAATCGATGATCTCGGCGCCATCATTGTGATCGCGATTTTTTACACCAAAACCATTTCGTTTTTGAATTTGGGAATAGCAATGGGTATTTGGGTTGTGCTGCTGGCTTTAAACCGACTTAAAGTACGCAACCTTTTTCCGTATCTGATTGGCGGTTTGGTAATGTGGTACTTTATGATGAATTCGGGAATCCACGCAACAATTACGGGCGTTTTGGTAGCTTTTGCGATTCCGTTTGGGAACGGCGATGAAAAATCGACTTCGTATATCTTACAGGAATTTCTTCATAAACCCGTGGCGTTCATTATTTTGCCGCTTTTCGCTTTGGCCAATACGTGCATCCCAATTGACGCCCAGTCAAGTTTGAATTTGCTTCATACAAATAGCATCGGCATTTTTCTCGGACTCGTCGTTGGAAAACCGTTGGGAATATTGCTTTTTTGCTTCTTGGCCGCTACTTTGGGTTGGTGTGCGCTGCCGAACAGAATCAAATGGAAACACATTTTGGGGACGGGATTTCTAGGCGGAATCGGCTTCACCATGTCGATTTTTATTACTCTGCTTGCGTTTGAAGATCATGAAGTGATTAACAGTTCGAAGCTTGCTATTCTTTTGGCGTCGTTGACGGCAGGTATTGCGGGATTTGTTTTTCTTAAATTCACGCTTCGGAAAAAGCCAAAGAAAGTTTAGTGTTTTAATGGTCTTTTCTTGATCATTCCGCCCTTTGTGTCTTTGATACTGCTCATAACAACAAATGCACTTGGGTCGATTTTTTCGATTTCGGTATTGAGACGGTTGAGCTCGAGGCGTGTTACCACGGTATAAATGATGTCAATATTGCGCGATTCGCCTTTTTTGCCAAAACCACTTTTGCCATTATAAACCGTGAATCCACGCCCGAGTTTTTCGGCAATCATCTGCTTGATTCTTCCATTATAAGCAGATATTATCGTCACTCCAGTGTATTCCTCAATTCCTTCAATGACAAAATCGAGTGTTTTGGAAGCCGACAGATACGTAACCATCGAATACAGCGCAACTTCCATAGAAAGAAAATAAGCTGCGGCCGAAAAAATCAGCACATTGATCACGATAATAATATCGCCAATTGTAGTTCCGAACTTACGGCTCAGGAAAATGGCAAGCACTTCGGTGCCATCAATCACAGCGCCGCCGCGTATCGAGAGTCCGATGCCGGCACCGAGGAAAAACCCGCCGAACAATGCCACGAGCAAATTGTCATTCGTCACATTCGGAAAAGTTATCGTCGCAACGACCAACGCCAATGCTGAAATCGCCAATGCTGTTTTAACTGCGAAAGCCTTTCCGACGATATTGTAGCCCAGAATAATAAAAGGAATATTGATACCTATCAACAATGCATAAAGTGGGATTTCGGTCAGTGCCGAAATCAACAATGAAATTCCCGTTGCGCCGCCGTCAATAAAATGATTGGTCAATAAAAAGGCTTTGAAACCGAATGCGGCGGAGAAAATTCCGCATACTATCAGAAAAAAATCCTTAATGCCGCGCCTGATCCTGACTCGTAATTCCTTTAGTCCTTTGGCAAGTGCAAAGTCAGAATGCCGGGCGTCACCAACTTCGGGTTGGAGTGTGGTTAGGATTACTATTTTTTTCCAAAGTGCATTCATTGAAAGATTTTTAGCGGCGGTTAATTATAACTGGAATATAAATGATTCTGAAGGTGCAATTGTAATTTTCATCGTTCCTTCAGCGTTTTTTACTTGCAATTGAGCGGTGTTTTTTCCATACAATTGGTCTTTCACAGGATAAATGCCATCTTTTAATTTCCAGGTTTTGATAATATCCAAAGGAACTTTTAAATCGAATGTACTCGTTGTGAGCCATGAAAAATTGGTAACGACAATGAGTTTTTGCGCATCCGACCAGCGTACGAACGCGTAAATTCCGGGATCATAACCTGCTGTCGATTGGCGGTTAGCGGTTTGAATTTCCTCGAATTTGCCCATCAATGCCGAACTGCTGATGGAAAAGTTAAGCAATCTTTTGTAAAAGTCGCGCAAATCTTTTTCGGATTGCGACAATTGACCGCCATCGAATTTGCCGCCGTTCATCCAGCGCTGGTGGTTCGGAACACCAATGTAATCAAAGATCGAAGTGCGCGAATGCGTTCCGAAACCCGCGTTTTCATTTCCCGCCTCACCTACTTCCTGTCCGAAATACACCATTGTCGGCGAGGTGCTGATTGTTGTCGAAACGACCATTAACGGCTTTCCTTTTTCGGGCGTTCCTGCAAATTCAGGGCTTGCCAGCCTTTGTTCATCGTGGTTGTCAAGGAAATGAAACATGTGATGCTCAATATCGGCAACACTTTTTTGAATATCCGAAATCGGATCTGGAAGGCTCTTGCCCTGGATCACTTCTTTTAGCTTATCGTAAAATCCGACCTTGTCATAGAGGTAGTCCATTTTCCCGAGGTGGATGTAATTGCGGTATTCGTTCGGATTGTACACTTCGGCCAGTAAGAAAGCATTTGGATTTTTCATTTTAATCGCCGAGTTCATATAGCTCCAGAATTCGTACGGCACCATTTCGGCCATATCGTAACGAAAACCATCAATGCCTTTGGCAGTCCAATATAAGGCGATGTCCCGGAATTTCTTCCACGAACTCGGCACCTCCTTGTCTTTCCAAAAAGCGTAATGTTCTTTATACGATTTTTTGTCGAAACCCGCAGGCAATTCGGGAAAATCCTTTGTTCCGTCAGGGCGGACTCCGTAATTGATTTTGACTGTTTCATACCAATCATTGATATCTGGTTTTGCCAGGCGTGAGCCGTTGCCTGTCCATTTCGCGGGATTTTCATCGAACTTTCCATCAACCAATGGATTTTTTTCGCCATTCAAAGGTTTGTAATTATCTGATGTAGGCACTTGAAACGGTTGTCCCGGAATGTAATAAAAATTGTTGTTGCGGTCGTATTCTACATTTTTATTGTCATCGGCGCCGAAATCGCGAACTCCGGAAGGGTTTGATTTCCCTTCATATTTCCGCGCAATGTGATTTGGAACAATATCGATAATGACTTTGAGTCCGTTTTTATGTGTACGAGCGATAAGCGCCTCGAATTCCTCCAATCTTTTTGCGGGATTGACGGCTAGGTCGGGATTGACGTTGTAATAATCTTTGACAGCATAAGGCGATCCGGCGCGTCCTTTTACAACTTCGGGATCGTCGTTTGAGATGCCGAAAGCGGTGTAATCGCGAACCAGCGCATGATGCGGAACACCCGTATACCAAATGTAAGTCACGCCAAGTTTTTTGATTTCCTGTAGCGCCTTATCAGTAAAGTCGTTGAATTTGCCAACACCGTTTTCCTCAATAGTTCCCCAGGGTGTGTTGGTCGTATTTTTATTTCCGAAAAGGCGTGTAAATACTTGGTATACGACTTGTTTCCTTTCGTCAGAAGTTTCTTTTTTGTGGGCGGGCATAGCTTTCTTTTTATGGTTTTGGGCATTCGCAGACAGGGCAAGTCCAATTATGGCGAGAAGGAAGGCTCTTTTCATTTATCAGTGTTTATCCACAAATATAAAGATGTTGGCGTTGACATCCAATCAACCTATAAATAATTCTTAATAACGGCTTTCATTGCTTCGTTTTTCATAAATTTGGCAAAAATTTCAACCTTGAAAAAAAGCTGGTTTTTCATTTTCATTTTCTGCCTTTTGTTAGGTTTTGTGCCTCTTCAGGCTCAGGCGCCCAAGAAAATCGTAATCGAATATTCTGATTTTGCCGACGTCAACCAGACAGAAATTCCAGATGCCTTTTTGCTTACCGGAAATGTGCGCATCAACCATGACGGCGTGAAGATGTTTTGCAATAAGGCCTATTATTTCCAAAAGGAAAATTACGTCAAAGCTTTTGGCGATGTACGTATGGTTCAGGGCGATACGTTGTTTATGAACAGCAAATATGCCGAATACAATGGCAATGTAAAACAAGCGTATGCAACAGGAAATGTAACATTGCGCTCTCCTGATATGTCGCTTGCAACCGATACGCTTAATTTCGATCGCAATTCACAGGAAGCCTATTACAACACTTACGGAACGATTGTCAATAAGGATAATGTACTCAAAAGCAAATCGGGAAGGTATTACGCAAAGGAGAAAAAATTCCAGTTCCTGACTGCTGTTACGATTACGAATCCGAAGTATGTCGTAAAATCGAATCATCTTGATTATTATAACAATTCGGGGCATTCTTATTTGTTCGGACCTTCAACCATTACAAGCGATCAGAATTTCATTTATACCGAAAAAGGATTTTACGACAGCAAGAAGAATATCGGCCATTTTCTGCGGAAATCATACATTCGCTACAAGGACCGACTTATCGAGGGCGACAGTCTTTTTTACAACCGCAATGTCGAATTTGCTTCGGCGACAAACAACGTAAAAATTACCGATACGATCAATAAAGGCATTATTAAGGGGCATTATGCCGAAGTATATAAGCAGAAGGATTCGCTTTTTGTGACCAAACGTGCAGTTGCGATTAACCTTGTCGATAAAGATTCCATTTACATCCACGGCAAAATTTTACTTGTAACTGGGAAACCCGGAAATCGGATTGTGCGGGCATACAATAATGCACGATTCTATAAAACCGATCTGAGCGGGAAATGCGATTCGATTCATTCCTCACAGAAGACAAATATTACGCAGTTGATTGGCAGGCCGATTCTGTGGAATTTTGAAAATCAGATGACAGGTGATGTCATGCATTTGATTGGAAATGATAAAACCGAAAAACTCGATTCGCTCAAGGTACTTAACAATGCATTTCTCGTTTCGAAAGATACATTGGGAACAGGTTATAATCAGGTAAAAGGGTTGAATTTGTATGGGAAATTCCGCGACAACAAATTATATGAAGCCGACATTGTCAAGAACACCGAAGTCGTTTATTACATGCGAAACGACGCACACGAACTCATCGGCATCAATAAAAACGTGAGCAGCAAGATCAATATGACTATGGATGGCAATACGATCGATACGATGACATTTTTTACCAATATCGATGGTGACATTTATCCTGAAAAGGATTTGCCCGAAAACGCTCGGAAATTGCGTGGATTTATCTGGCGCGGCGATGAGCGGATCAAGACGAAGGACGATATTTTTCCACCGGAAGAGAATGAGATGAACGAAAAAATCATCAAAGAAAGCAAGGCGGAAATGGCAAAAGAAAACGTCCCGATGAAAGTCAGAAAAGAAACCAAAGATTACGACAAAAACAATCCAGCGCCAAAGCCTGTCGTCAAGTAATTTATCACCATACATAATTCCAATCCAGCACCCAAATTGAATCCCGATTTCCTCAAATATCAGGCACAAACTTCTCCCTATCCGTTAGGAATGGAAGTTTCGCATGCCGTCGGCTCTTACATTTATGACACAAATGGCCAGAAATATCTGGATTTTGTAGCAGGAGTTTCGGCCTGTTCTTTAGGCCACCAACCAAAACGTGTCAACGACGCAATCAAGGCACAGCTCGACAAATATTCGCATGTCATGGTTTACGGCGAATATGCGCAAGATCCTGCAGTTGAATATTGCAAACTGCTCGCATCGCTGCTTCCCCAACCATTAAAGAAAACCTACCTCGTCAATTCAGGTACTGAAGCGACAGAAGGTGCATTGAAATTGGCACGCCGCGTCACCGGAAGAAGCCAATTCATTTCATGCCACAATGCATACCATGGCAATACAATGGGATCGATGAGTGTCATGGGATTTGAAGAACGCAAGCAGGCTTTCCGGCCACTCATCCCGGATGTTGATTTTATTACGTTCAATAACGAAGCCGATTTACAAAAAATAACCACGCGCACAGCGGCAATAATCCTAGAAAGCATTCAGGGAGGCGCAGGATTTATCCAACCCGAAAATGATTTTTTGCTAAAAGTGCGTCAACGTTGCGATGAAGTCGGCGCCATGATGATTATCGACGAAATCCAGCCTGGGTTCGGCCGTACCGGAAAATTATTCGGTTTTGAAAACTATAATGTCGTTCCTGACGTTATCATATTAGGTAAAGGAATGGGCGGCGGAATGCCTGTCGGCGCTTTCGTAGCGGCAGAAGCACATATGGATTTGCTGACCGACAACCCAAAGCTCGGACATATTACCACTTTTGGCGGGCATCCTGTCATTGCGGCAGCCTGTCTGGCGACTTTGAAAGAAATTACTGAGACAAATTTAATAGCTGAAACTTTAGAGAAGGAGAAGCTTTTTCGATCGCTTTTGGTACATGATTTGATAGTCGAAATTCGTGGAAAAGGATTGATGCTCGCGGCCATGACGCAGCATCCGGAAATTACGAACAAGATAATTTTCAAATGCCAGGAGAAAGGACTTATTCTGTTCTGGTTGCTCTTTGAAGGTAATGCAATTCGGATTACGCCGCCGCTTACAATTTCGGAAGAAGAAATCAAAGAAGGTTGTGCGATAATCCTCGAAGCCATGGACGAAGTTCTGAATGAAAAATAATTTTTTTGAGGAGCTGATACCTGCTTTGCGCTGCAATCTTTTCATTTTGTAAAAACAAAATTAAAAGGATTTCCGCTACAATCAGGGCTAGGGCAGTTGATTCTACACGGGTTGTTTTGTTAATTAAATTGTTCACAACAATTCCCGCCTTTCACCACACCAAAAAGTACGTTACCTAATTTTAGTTAGGATAATTTTAAAGAAAAAAACATGCATTTAAGCGAAGAAGAAGACGACTACAACTTATCCTTATCAAAGTTCGAATCAATGCTGAAAACCAACAAGGTGCTCTTCTTTGATTCTGAGGAATTTGAGGAAATCATCCTTCATTACCTCGATATGGGTAAAGCATCTCTAGCAAAAAAGGCCTTAAAATTAGCACTCGAACAGCATCCGAGATCTACCGGATTGAAACTGGTACAAATTGAAATGCTAGTCTACGATGACAAACTTGACCAGGCTGAAAAGCTGCTCAACGAATTGTTTGCCATCGAACCAAACAACGAAGAGATTTACATCCAGAAAGCCAATATTTATTCTAAGCGTGACAATCACGAAAAAGCGGTCGAATTGCTGCAAACCGCACTCATGTACACCGATGATTTCGCCGATGTATATAACCTGATCGGAATGGAATATTTGTTCATGGACAATCTTGAACTCGCAAAAGAAAACTTTATCAAATGCCTTGAAGAGGATTTCGAAGACCAGGCCGCTCTTTATAATGTGGTTTATTGTTTCGAATTCCTTGACCAAAACGAGGACGCAATCGCTTACCTTACCAAATACATCGACAAGAATCCATACAGTGAAATTGCATGGCACCAGATTGGCCGTTTGAATTATGGTTTGAAAAAATACGAAGAGGCGCTACGTGCTTTCGATTACGCCACGCTGATTGACGATGAATTCTTAGGTGCGTTTATGGAAAAAGCCAAAACGCTCGAAAGGCTCAAACGCTACGAGGAGGCCATTGAGAGCTACAACCGCACCATCGAACTTGACGACCCTACATCTTATGCTTTGCTGCGCATTGGCAAATGCCACGAAAAACTTGGAAATAAAGCGCTTGCACTCAAATTTTTCAACAAAACCGTGCATGAAGATCCGCTGCTTGACAAGGGCTGGATCGCGATAACCGATTTCTATGTGCGCCAAAAGAATTTTCAAAAGGCGTTATTTTATGTCAATAAAGCGTTGAGCATTGATAACGAAAATCGTTTTTACTGGAAACGTTATGCTACCATCAATAAGGAAATGAATTTCTTTGAGGAAGCCGAATACGGATACCGTAAAGCGGTTGAACATGGCGATTATATGCTTGACACGTGGTTATTTTGGGTTGATATTCTTCAATTTTTGGGCGAATTTGAAAGTGCCGTGCAAACTTTATTGCAGGCGTCCGAATATTTCCCTGAAGAATATGAAATAGAATATCGTCTTGCGGGACTCTACTTGATGCTAAATGAAACCGAAAAAGGAAAATTTCACCTTAGTAATGGTTTGCGGCTGAATTTCAAAAACCGTACGATTCTCGAAACATTATTTCCTGTGGTATGGTCGCGCAAAATCGTGCAGAATGCAGTCAATAAGCATTTGAAATAATGCCCGAAAAACGATTTGGCCTCGTCGGGAAAAACATAGACTATTCTTTTTCGCGGCAATATTTTACGGAACGATTCCGTAAGGACAATCTTAATTATTCCTATGAAAATTTCGATATTCCGAAAATCACTGCATTTCCGGAAATCATAAGTAATAATCCGGGGCTTGCTGGTCTTAATGTAACCATTCCGTATAAAGAAACGATTGTTCCATTTCTCGACAAATTGTCTAAAAAAGCCACAGCCATTGGTGCGGTAAATGTTATTCGGTTTACCAAAAATCGAAAACTAAAAGGGTACAATTCAGATTATTACGGATTTAAAAAGTCGCTCGAGCCGCTCCTGCAGCCGCACCATAAAAAAGCACTTATTCTCGGAACCGGCGGCGCTTCAAAAGCAATAGCCTTCGCGCTCTCTGAACTCGATATCGTTTATGCGATAGTTTCCCGCGAACCCGCTCATAACACCATCACCTATGAACGGATTAATGCTACTACTTTTGACAATTACCAGATTATCATTAACTGTACACCTTTGGGAACGAGCCCAGATACAGATGCCTTTCCTCCAATTCCCTACGATTTTTTCACTTCAAGACATATCGCTTTCGACCTCATTTATAATCCGGCGGAAACGCAATTTCTCAAAAAAGCTGCAATGCAGGGCGCTATTACCAAAAACGGACATGAAATGCTGGTTCTTCAGGCAGAAAAGTCTTGGAAAATCTGGAACAAGTAATTTCCACATTCGCGTTTCTCGTCATTACAAAAATTGCCGCAACAAAAAATAACGAGGTTTTTTTGCTTCCGAATTAACTATAAATAAAGGTTTTGCTTTGAATTTTACTCGGCCTTTACTATCTTTCGGCTCAAATTTTTAGGAACCTTACACATTTTACAAAATGTCAGAAGAAAAGAATGATAACCTGCAAGATGCAGACGGAAATTTAGAAAGCAAAGAACAAGAAGTTCAAATTACTGATAATGAAGATGTAACGCTCGAGTCGACTTCAGAAGTGAAGGCCACAGACACTGGCGCTGAAACGTCGGAAACGGATATTGCCGGGCACGAATCTGCGCCGCAACACGAATTGACAGTTGAAAGCAATGGAAGCTCAACATCGCAGGCTGAAGAAATGTCTGCCGAAATGCCTGAGACGGAAGCCGACACAACAACAGAAATTGTCGAAGAACCTGTTACCGAACCGATTGCAGCGATGCCGGAAGAATCAGAAAATGTTGTGGCTGAAACTCAAATTATTCCACAAGTTGTGGAAGTTGAGAAAGCCGAAGCAGAACCTGTAGAAGACGAAAACACCATAATTTCAATAAGCCCTGAAGAGTTAGCCAATGACGATTTGGTTTACGAGCATGGGCAAGACGATGTAATCAATGCGATTGCAAATGCGAATGCGGAAGAAAGTGCTGATGAAACCATCGGACATGATATTCCAATGTTGGATTATGATAGTTTGTCGATGGAAGCTTTGGTTGGTGAACTTGAGAAATTGGTTTCCAGTGAGCGGATTATGGCGGTGAAAGACCACGTCGAGGAAGCTAAAAAAGCATTTTTGGCCAAATACCATCATTTTATCGACGAGAAAAAAGAAGAATGGCTCTCGGAAAACCCTGAAACTACAGAGGATTTCCATTACCATTTGCCGTTAAAAACAAAATTTGACCAATTATACAACCAATACAGGGATAAGAAAAACACCCATTTCAAAAGCCTTCAAACCAATCTTAAAGCCAATCTTGAAACACGGCTTGCCATTGTTGAGGAACTTAAAAACCTGATCAATCCCCAGGACAATATAAAAGACACGCTCAAGCAATTCAACGATTTACGTGAACGTTGGAAAAATGCAGGGCCAATTCCTAAAGACAAGTACAACCACGTTTGGAACAATTACCACTTCCATGTGGAGAATTTCTATGATTACCTTCACCTCGATCGCGAAGCACGCGACATCGATTTCAAGCACAATCTCGAGCAAAAGCAAAAAATTATTGCACGCGTTGAAGAACTTGTCAACGAGCCCGATATCAACAAAGCGTTCCGCGAATTGCAGGATCTGCACCGAATCTGGAAAGAGGATATCGGTCCGGTTTCAAGGGATCACCGTGAAGAAATCTGGAACCGTTTTAGCGAGCTGACCAAACAAATGCATGATAAGAGAGAGCAGCTTTTTGAAAAATTACGCGGCACTGAACTTGAAAATCTCGAACGTAAAAAAGAAATCATCTCGAGAATTGAAGCGTTGGCTCAGGAGAAAGTAAACTCACACGCGGCTTGGGTCGGACAAGTTGAAAAAGTCGAAGCGGCCAGAAATGAATTCTTTGCTGCCGGAAAAGTACCAAGTGACCTCAATGAGGAAACATGGAGCGCATTCAAAAATGCCGTTCGCAGCTTTAACGTTCTTAAAAATTCTTTCTACAAGGAAATCAAGAAAGACCAAAACGACAACCTTAGCAAAAAACAAGCATTGGTCGCTAAAGCCAAAGAACTTCAGGAAAGTACTGATTTTGCTGCCACGACGCCGGTGATGAAGAAAATTCAGGAGGAATGGAAAGCGATTGGCCATGTACCAAGAAAATACTCAGACAAACTATGGGCCGAATTCAGGGCTGCGTGCAATGCGTATTTCGAAAAGTTAAAAGAGCAAAAAACCGAAGAAAATGCTGAAGAGGTTGAAGCTTTCGAAAAAAAGAAAACTTACTTGGAAACCCTGCGCGCGTTTGAAATGACAGGTGATCACAAAACCGATCTTGACGCCATCAAAGCACATATTGAAAACTGGAAAGGGTTTGGAAAAGTTCCTTTCGGAAGACGCCATATCGAAGGTAAATTCAATAAAATTCTCGATGCGCTGTTCGAAAAACTAAGCCTTAGCAAAAAAGAAACCGACATGGTGCGGTTCTCCAACAGGGTAAACAATCTGGCCGAAAACAGCGACACGCGCAAACTCGACAATGAAAAAATCTTTTTGATGCGCAAGATAGAAGAAGTACAGAATGAAATTTTCCAGCTTGAAAATAACATACAGTTCTTCACCAACACCAAAAATGCGAAAAAAGAAAACTCTATTGTAACCGAAGTACGCAAAAATATCGCTGCGCACAAGGAAAATCTTGGCGTCCTCAAGGAAAAATTGAAGCAACTGCGGAATCTGAAACAAGAATAGTAATCCGATTATAAAAAAAACCTCGTGCGACTAACACGAGGTTTTTTATTTCTTATAACTTCTTAGCTTCATTCCAAAAGACATCCATTTCTGCAAGCGACATTTCCATAAGCGGCTTGCCAAGTTCGCCTGCCTTGCTCTCGAGATATTGGAAACGCTTGATGAATTTTTTATTCGTGCGTTCCAACGCGTCCTCCGGATTTACATTGAGAAACCGCGCATAATTGATCATCGAGAAAAGCACATCGCCAAACTCACCTTCTATTTTCTCCTGATTTCCTGTTTTCACCTCTTCCTGCAATTCCTGCAGTTCTTCCTGCACTTTATCCCATACCTGATGCGGCTCTTCCCAATCAAACCCGACGCCTTTCACTTTATCCTGTATCCGGCTGGCTTTTACGAGTGCCGGAAGACTTTTGGGAACACCTTCTAATACCGATTTTTTTCCTTCTTTAAGCTTTAGCTTTTCCCAATTCTGCTTGACCGCCTCTTCATCTTTTACTTCAACGTCGCCATAAATATGCGGATGCCGGTGGATTAACTTTTCGCAAATTTCATTACACACATCTGCCATATCGAAGGCATCGCTTTCACTTCCAATTTTAGCGTAGAAAACGATATGCAACAGTAAATCGCCAAGCTCTTTTTTGATTTCATTAAGATCGTTGTCGAGGATCGCATCACCGAGTTCATAGGTTTCTTCAATGGTCAGGTGCCGAAGCGACTCCATCGTTTGCTTTTTGTCCCACGGACATTTCTCGCGCAGATCGTCCATAATATTGAGAAGCCTGTTAAAAGCCTCAAGCTGCAGTTGCCTGTTCATCAGAATTGGTTTTGGTTATGCGTAAAAATAAGAAATCCTGCCACGAATACCGAGGCAGGATTTATATATCTAGAAAAATAAATTACTCTTTTTTAACTTTTGCTTTTTTGGCAGGCGCTTTTTTTGTTTCGGCTATTGATTCTTCAGCAACTGTTTCTGTATTTTCTACCGCAGCTGTGGCAGGCGCTTCTGAAGAAACCATTCCTTTAGCCTGCAAAGTATTGTACCAGTTCAGCACTTTTTTGATATCAGAAGGATACACGCGATCTTCGTCGTAATCGGGAAGGATTTCCTTAAAATAAGCGATCAGTTTCGCATTGTCTTCTTTATGCGAAATTGCCGGTCCGTTATTTTCTTTTGTTGCAATGCTTCTCATGACTTCTGCCAAGGGTTTTTCGGCATCGTGCGTGTACATCGATATCTCTGATAACAAACTCACATTATTTCTAAGGCCTACTGTAATTTTTTTTCCGTCGGTCAATGATTCTGCTACAAATCCCGTACGTGTCTGGATTTTCAATGCATATAATCCCGGTTTTCCGGAAATCGCCAATACTTTTTCTAAATTCATTTTTTGATATTCTTTATTCGGTGGTTAATTATCTTCCTTTTTTGGCCAAAAATTTCATCTTGTAATCAGGGCGCGTTTTGCCTTCCATGATATTCTGCAGTTTCTTTTTAATTAGCTGCTTCTTAAGCGATGAAATTTTATCGGTAAACAGAATTCCTTCAATATGATCATATTCATGCTGAATGACGCGGGCAATCAGGCCATCAAAAACTTCGGTTTTCTTGTTGAAATCTTCGTCGAAATATTCAATCGTAATTTTTTCATTGCGATACACATCCTCGCGTACTTCGGGAATGCTGAGACAACCTTCATTAAAACCCCACTCCTCGCCCTCTTCTTTGAGCATTTTCGCATTGATAAAAGTGCGTTTGAAACTTTTAAGCTCACGCTGTTCATCAGTCGATAAATCCTCATCTTCTCCGAAAGGTGTCGTATCGATTACAAAAAGCCGAATCGCCAATCCAACCTGCGGTGCTGCGAGTCCGACGCCATACGCATTGTACATCGTTTCATACATGTCGGCAACAATTTGTTTCAGATGGGGATAATCGGGGGAAATGGCTTCACCGACTTTTCTTAAAACAGGATCTCCGTATCCTATAATGGGTAAAATCATTTGTATCGATTTAAGAGTGCCGTCAATTCGGCTGATATGGTTGGCAAAAATAGTGAAAAAATGCACATCGGTCAGACAAAGCATAAGAATTAGCATTTTTTTATAAAATTATCTTAAACACTGTTTTTTAGTATCTGATTCGATTCGAGTATTCCTATCTTTGTTAACAACCACTCGGAATGATTCACCATGTAAAAAAGTTTGCCGGAAGCACCAATTTCACCAATGCGTTGAAGGTGACAATTGCATCAGTGCTCCCGGTACTTATCTTTGCGTATTTTGGCCATTTCGAATTGGGTTTTCCTGTTGCCATCGGCGCTTTCCTTACGTATCCCAGTGATATTCCAAGCACGTTAAAGCACAAAATCAATGGTGTTCTCGTAGCGGCTTTGATTGTCGCCGGTTCGAATCTTGCGGTTAATTTATTATATCCGTTTCCGTTTATTTTCTTTCCTTTTTTAGTACTGTTGCTCTTTCTGCTTTCGATGATTTCGGTGTACGGACAGCGTGCAACAATGGTGTCATTTTCGGCGTTGCTTGCAGTTTCGCTTGCATTTGCGCATTTGCATTCCGGTTGGGAAATGTTGCATTATTCGGGGTTAATGCTAATTGGCGGACTATTTTATCTTCTGGTTTCTTTGATATTTCACTATCTCATGCCCTATCGGTATATTGAATTGCAGATTGCCGAATGCATCAGGCTCACGTCAAAATATCTGAAGCTGCGCGGGGATTTATGGAATATCGGTGCCGACCGCGAAAAGATTATCGAAAAACAACTTCACCTTCAGGTCGAACTGAATTTAATTCATGAAAACCTGCGCGAAATATTATTCCGAAACCATTCCACTTCAGGAAGTTCAAACCAAACGCGAAAAATGGTCATTGTCTTTGTGTCATTGGTTGAAATCCTTGAGTTGGCACTTTCGACGTCCTTCAACCACAGTAAACTCCACGAAAAATTCGACAACCACTCAAAGGTGCTTGCAACATATCAAAATCTCGCGTACAGTCTTGGAGCAACGCTAAGGCGACTGGCAAAATCTGTTGAAGAAAAAGTAAAATATGTCAGCAATCCGGCACTTTTTGACGATCTTGAAAATCTCGAGAAAGCAATTGCTGCCTATGAAACCGAGCTTGGTAAAATTGCTGCATCCGAAGGCGTGAATATCCTCAATAACATGAGGCATTATGCCGAGAAACAGATTGAAAAGATCCGCAGCGTCGAGCGTATTTTTACATTGGCGATTCACCCGAAAGACACTAAAGGCAGGGAAAAAGATTTGGAAAAATTCCTGACACCACAATACTATCCGCTCGCTACATTGCGTGAAAACTTAAGCTTTTCGTCTACTATTTTCAGGCATTCGCTGCGACTCACCATAACGATTATGGTCGGATTTGTAATTGGAAAATTTTTGCCTTTCCAAAACGTCTATTGGATCTTGCTAACGATTGTTGTGATTATGCGGCCGGGTTACGGACTCACCAAAAAGCGTTCGTTTGAGCGGATTTTAGGAACGATTCTCGGCGGACTCATAGCGTTCGGAATCATATTGCTTGTCCACAACCCGATTGCATTGAGCGCGTTGGCGATTCTTTCGATGCTGATGGGGTTTTCATTTACCCAAATCAATTATAAAATCGGTGCGACATTCGTGACAATGTATGTCGTTTTCCTCTATGGAATGCTGACACCAAATATTGAAGAAGTCATCCAATACAGGATTCTTGACACATTGGTGGGCGCCATTCTGGCTTTTATGGCAAACCATTTTCTTTGGCCTTCGTGGGAGTTTCTGAATTTCAGGCAGTTCCTCGAAAGTTCCATTCGTGCCAACAGGAATTATCTAAAGGAAATTTCCGTTTATTATAATAAAAAAGGCGATGTTACTACGCCGTACAAACTCGCCCGGAAACAAGCTTTTATCGAAATCGGCAACCTGATGACCTCTTTCCAGCGCATGCTCCAGGAACCAAAATCAAAACAAAAGCAATCAAAACAATTCTACAAACTAATGGAACTCAACCATACGCTTCTTTCGTCGTCGGCATCGTTAGGCACGTATGTCCAAACGCATCAAACGACAAAAGCTTCTGAGGCTTTTAATGTTGTTGTTGATACGGTAATCAAAAATCTTGACGCTGCAATAGAAATCGTGAAGTTTGGAAGCAGTGAAATTAGCGCCTTCACGCAACAAGAAGACCTTGATATTCGCTTTACGCAGCTCAAAAACATACGCGCCAGAGAGCTTAAAGACCACGCCAGTTTTAGTGAAGCCGAATTCCAATCTAAAATGCAGGAAGCGCAACTCGTCATCGAACAACTGATCTGGCTTACGAGCCTTTCGGAAAGTATCATCAAAACTGCAACCAGCCTCAATAAATCTTAATTCACAAGGTGCAGGATTGATGCGGTTTGTGCCCTGATCTCATCGGCTAACGCAGGATTATCATTAAGTGCAAGCCCATACGACGGAACCATGCGTTTTAATTCCTCTTTCCACTCTGCCGTAGCCATTTCGTCTTTGAAACAACGGTCAAGCAAATCAAGCATGATAGCTACAGCTGTTGAAGCCCCAGGCGATGCACCAAGCAAAACGGCGAGTGAGCCATCGGCTTTGGTTATGACTTCGGTTCCAAATTCGAGGACACCGCGGCCATTTTCATCTTTTTTAATCACCTGAACGCGTTGTCCGGCAGTTTCAAGCTCCCAATCGCCGGCATTTGCATTTGGGAAATATTCCCGAAGCGTTTCTATTCGTTCTTCACGCGATTGCAATACCTGGTCAATTAAATACTTTGTAAGTGGCAGATTATGGAAGCCCGCAGATAACATCGGAATCAGATTATTGGCTTTGATTGAAAGCGGCAGATCGAGGTAGGAACCATGCTTTAAAAATTTTGTGGAAAATCCTGCGTACGGGCCAAAAAGTAATTGTTTTTCGCCATTGATCATCCTGCTGTCAATATGCGGAACCGACATTGGTGGGGCGCCAACCGATGCTTTACCATAAACTTTTACACTGTGTTTGCGAATGATTTCGGGATTGGTGCACTTAAGCCATTGGCCACTGACAGGAAAACCGCCATACCCTTCTCCTTCGGAAATTCCCGATTTTTCAAGCAATGGCAACGAGCCTCCGCCCGCACCGATAAAAACAAATTTTGTTGTGGTTTTGTGCTTTTCACCGGTTTCGAGATTCTTGACTTTTATCTTCCATTTCTTTGCGCGGACTTGCTTAAGGCGGCGTACTTCGTGGTTAAAATAGAGCTTCACATTGTCCTGCTGTTTAAGGTAATCGAACATTGCTCGCGTTAAAGCGCCGAAATTTACATCGGTTCCCAATTCCATAAAAGTAGCGGCAACCTTTTCATTCTTATCCCTTCCTTCCATCACGAGTGGCATCCACGAAAGCAATTGTGAGAATGCTGTGCTGTATTTCATTTTTTTAAACAAATGCTCATGTTGAAGCGCATCGTATCGTTTACGAAGGAAATTTACATTTTCCTCGCCCCACACAAAACTCATATGCGGAACACTGCGGATAAACGTTTCAGGCTCACCAACCAATTTTTCCTTTACAAGGAAACTCCAGAACTGACGTGAGATTTCGTATTGTTCTGCAATCTTTATGGCTTTCGAAACGTCGATAGCGCCATCAGCGTTCTCGGGCGTATAATTGAGTTCACAGAATGCCGAATGACCGGTCCCCGCATTGTTCCAGGCATCAGAACTTTCAGCAGCCGCACTGTCAAGTCGTTCATAAATTACAATTTTCAATTCGGGTCGCAGCCGTTTTAGCAGAACGCCAAGTGTTGCGCTCATGATTCCGGCACCAATTAAAACAACAGCCTTTTCGCTATCGGAGGTAGTATCAGCCATGTGGGGAAATTAAGGCTGTAAAGTTAAGTTTCAGCCGAATTTTAGTGTCTCGAATTTTCTATTGAATGTTATGAAATTTGCGGAATCAAATCATTTTCCGAGTGAGGTAATCCTGTAACAGAATCGTGGCTGCGATTTCATCAACCAATGCCTTATTTTGACGCTGTTTTTTTTTGAGTCCGCTGTCGATCATTGTTTGGAACGCTATTTTAGAAGTGAAACGCTCATCGACGCGAACCAATTTCATTTCTGGAAACGTTTTCGTAAATTTCGATACAAATGCGTCGATAATTTCGGCGCTTTGTGAAGGCTCCCCATTCATTTGCCTGGGTTCACCGATGAGTACTTTGTTGACATTTTCCTTTGAGAAATAATCCTTTAGAAATTCGATTACCGTATCTGATGGAATCGTGGTCAATCCCGAAGCAATGATTTGCAATTCATCAGTTATAGCAATTCCGGTTCGTTTCTGGCCGTAATCAATGGCAAGTATGCGTGGCATTTTTTTATTTCAAAGATACTATTTTAATTGCCCGATGCGCAACAACAAAGGAAACGTTACGCTTTTATCGCTTTTTTCCCAGGATTTTCTAAGCTCATCACGAATCACATCCAAAGGGTTAGTGCCGTTTTTCTTGCGGTAATGCGCAGCTGCCGACCAGGTTTCGATGTAACCTGTAAGTTGCTCGTAACTCCAGGTTAAATGGTTTTCAAAAGTTGGAACGCTCAATTCATCAAAGGGAAACGGAATCGTTTTGTAATTTTCGTCGATGTATTTCCGCTCAATATCCCAATACCCGTTAAGGGTTTCATGATAAAAATTCCGAATGATCCGGTCAGAATCCGGATTGGTATAAAATAACCCATAGCCAAGAATGGCAAAGATACCATCTGGTTTTAAAATCCGGCGTACTTCGTCATAAAAGACATCAAAATCAAACCAATGAACTGCCTGGCCCACCGTAATCAGATCGAATTGTGCATCTGAAAAAGTCGATTTTTCCGCGGGTTCCCGTCTGTAAAAAATATTGGATGCCCGAACGGCATTGTCCAATTGCTGCTGGCTGATATCTGTCGCATAAACCGCAGCGAAATATGCAGAGAGTTGTTTGGCGACCTGGCCGTTTCCTGTGGCCACATCCAATGCGGCAAAGTGGTGTTTGGCAATCGACTGCACGAAATAAATCATCTCACCCGGATAATCTGGGCGAAAGTTGGAATAACCGCTCGCCTGCGCTGAAAAGTTGTCTTTCATCGGTAAATAAAATCGATTAACTGCACAAAAACAAGGATAAGATTTGAATTTTCTTATATAAAATTACAATTTATAAAAAATAATTCCGTTCTTGCATTAGCCAAATTTACATAAATGAACCTCAAGAAGCTCTTACTCATAACCCTAATCTCGCTGTCTGTGGGAGTTTCGGCGCAAAATAAAATTTTTGCGTTCAGCAAGATCCAGACGCGAAACAATGTCCAAACGTGGGGTAAAGTCGAAAATATTGGTAAGCAACTGGTTCAATTTACAGCGAATCAAATCAATTTAAAAGTCGACAGAAATTATCGTCTTACCATTTCCAAGATTACCAATTTGCCTGACAACGGCAGGATTTATTTGTGCAGCGACGAGTTCCAAAACAACGTCACCGTCACATTGATCAATGATGTGAAAATGTTTTTATACACCAAAGAAAAGCGCTTCCAGATTATTTTCGATCCAATTAAAAAGGGCATCGCGGTCGCCAAAAATTAATCGTGTTTTATGTGCGCTTTTAACTTACTCACAGCTATTTTCTTATCTTCTTCCTGCCAAAATAAATTGCAGTAATGCAGCTACGATTGGTTTCATTTTCAAAAATTGCGTTTATATTTGCTAAAATTCCATTGCAATGAATCAGCTGCGGACCATTATTGAACAAGCCTGGGAAAACCGCGCTTTACTTATCGAAGAAAAAACCATTACCGCCATCCGCGAAGTCGTCGCATTACTCGATGCCGGAACATTGCGCGTGGCCGAACCTACCGCAACTGGCTGGCAGGTTAACGAATGGGTCAAAAAAGCCGTCGTGCTGTATTTTCCAATCCAGAAAATGGAAACCTTTGAAGTTGGCATATTCGAATATCACGATAAAATTCCATTAAAAAGAGGATACGCCGAAAAAGGCATCCGTGTGGTACCGCATGCTGTCGCGCGGCATGGTGCTTACATTTCGAAAGGCGTTATCCTGATGCCGAGTTATGTCAATATTGGTGCATATGTCGATGAAGGGACTATGGTTGATACCTGGGCGACTGTCGGAAGCTGTGCGCAGATCGGCAAAAATGTACACCTGAGCGGCGGTGTTGGAATTGGCGGCGTGCTCGAACCGTTGCAGGCAGCTCCCGTCATTATTGAAGATGGTGCGTTTATAGGTTCGAGATGTATCGTTGTTGAAGGTGTTCGGGTAGAAACCGAGGCCGTACTTGGCGCCAATGTATGCCTGACCGCTTCGACCAAGATTATTGACGTTACAGGCGATACGCCGATTGAAGTCAAAGGCGTTGTCCCTGCCCGATCCGTCGTGATTCCAGGGAGTTATACCAAAAAATTTCCTTCTGGCGAATATCAGGTGCCTTGTGCGCTGATTATTGGCAAACGAAAACCATCGACCGATTTAAAAACCTCATTAAATGATGCGCTGAGAGAATACGACGTTGCCGTATAATCATAGATTCAGTACCAAACTACCGTAAATGAAGATATTGGTTATTCAGCAAAAGATGATTGGAGATGTGCTCGTGAGCAGTATTATCTGCAATAACCTGCGTGCTGCTTATCCTGAAGCGCAGATCGATTACCTCGTTTACGAATCGACGGTCCCGGTACTCGAAGGGAATACTGCAATTGACAACCTGATCCTCTTTACTGAAAACCACCGCAACAGCAACCGCGCTTTTTTAGCACTCGCATTTCGCATCCGACGCCAGAAATATGACCTTGTCATTGACGCATATTCTAAACTCGAAAGCTGGCTCTTCGTTTTCTTAAGTGGTGCCAAAAGGCGTATTTCGTATAAAAAACCAGGTCGAAGCTTTCTATATACTGACAATGTCCCGTTTGCGACATTCCCCAAAACCAATATGGGGTTGGCTATAGAAAGAAGGCTTTCGTTATTGAAACCGCTCAATCTCGACATTGAAATTGACCCGTTCCCCAAACTTTTTGTAACCGAAAAAGAAAACAATGATGCCATTGCGCTGTTTGCAAAACACGGTGTAAACAGAAACCGGAAAACAGTTATGATCAGTTTACTCGGAAGCGAAAAAATCAAAACGTATCCGCTCGAATATATGTCCGAAATTGTCAATCAGATTGGCGATGCGCACGACGTCAATATATTGTTCAATTATTTTCCAAAACAGGCTGATGAGGCGCGTATCGTTTTCGATGCCTGCTCCAAAACCACCAAGCAAAAGATTTATTTTGATCTACTCGGCGACGATTTGAGGTCTTTCATTGCAATCATGAATAATTGCGACCTCATTGTTGGAAATGACGGTGGTGCAATCAACATCGCAAAAGCGCTCAATAAACCATCGTTCATTATATTTTCACCCTGGATCGAGAAAAAGATCTGGGCCACTTTTGAAGATGGCGTTCACCATCGATCGGTCCATTTAAAAGAATTCAGGCCCGAACTATTTGAAGGTTATTCCGAAAAAGAGCTCAAAGTGAAAACTCCCGAATTGTATGGTGAATTGAAACCCGAGTTATTTCAGGATCAGCTGCGTACGTTTCTCGACACAAACTTGCTGCAACACGATGCAGTTGCTTTACAGATCGTACCAATTCAACTGCCGCTCAGCGCGTTGATCATTACGTACAACGAAGAAAAACACATCGATGCTGTGATGCACGACCTCGATTTTGCCGATGAAATTATTGTTGTGGATTCTTTCAGTACCGATAATACACCAGCGCTTGTCAATACTTTTGGAAAGGCTAGGCTCATTCCGAATAAGTTCGTTGATTATACTTCGCAGCGTAATTTCGCAATCGAATGCGCCAAAAATCCGTGGATTCTCTTCCTCGATGCCGATGAGCGTTTTACCGATGACTTAAAAGACGAGGTGATCGAAACCATTCAGCAAAAAGACGCTTCTGACGCTTATTTGTTTTACCGGACTTTTATGTTCGAAGACAAGAAACTCAACTTTAGCGGCTGGCAAACAGATAAAATTTTTCGCTTGTTCAAAAAAGAAAAAGCGCGATACACCACCGAGCGCCTAGTGCATGAAAAACTGACCGTAAATGGAAAAACAGGTAAACTAAAAAACAAATTGATCCACTTCTCTTACACTGATTATGACAGTTATAAGGGTAAAATGGAAAGCTACGGAAAGTTTAAGGCGAAAGAAGAATTTTTGAGGGGCGTGAATCCGAATTTCTACCATTTCGTCTTGCATCCGGCCTATAAATTCCTTTACCAATTTATTGTGAGGCTCGGATTTCTTGACGGAATGAGGGGCATTACAATCTGTTACCTCAATGCTTACAGTGTTGCCGTCCGTTATCGCGAACTTAAAAAAATGAGGGCGGCTAAGTAATTATTTCCAGAATTTGAGCAGCTTCTTCATCTTAATCTTATTGTGAAACCTGATCTGGAAATCATTTGTATAAAACCACATTTTTTCGAAAATAGCCGCTTCAGATCTTTCGCCATATAACTTCGAATACTCATTGCTCATCACTGCAATCATGTCTTTCTTTGGCGTAAGGCGCGACAGGTTTTTCATTCGCATTTCAAACGGCATTTCAGTATGGAAGCCCATGCGGTTAAGATCGACCAGGAAGAATTCATATTTGCCGTTCCCACAATTTTTGATCAGTGTATTTCCCGGAGAATGGTCGAGAAACTCTACGCCTTTTTCATGGAGGCGGAACGAAAACTGTACGAACTGCCGTAAAATCGCGTCGTGGTCAGGGTAATCCGGAATCTCGACAAGTTCCCTGAAAGTCAGTTCAGCCTGCAAGTGTTCGCTGATGTAGTAACTTTTCTCAAGTCCGAAAGAAGAAAAATTTTCCGCATACGCAATGGGCTGCGGTGTCCCAATGCCAAACTCGAGCAAGGTATTGGCGAATTCATACGATCTGCGCGCTTTCGACTTCCTGAAAAACTTATAAGCCACGCGGTTGATCAGATTGGGTACTTTAAACGATTTGATGTTGATGGTCTTTCCGTCGAGTTCGAAAAGCTTGATCTTGTTTCGCTTTCCATCCCCAAAAAGTTGTCCGGTGCTGTCAAAATTGGCAATGTGTGCGGATAAATTGGGTTTGTATTTTTGGAATTGCGAATGTATGTGTAGGTGCATCAAATGGGTTTCTGTGGTGGCAAAAATAGGTATTGCTTTTTATTTATCCAATTTAAGCTTTTCGAATTGTTTAAATTTATGAAAAATTAGAGGTATTGATCAACGCCATTTGCAACGCGGACCGTCTTCTTAGCAATCGTTTCATTCTGCATCCGGTCATTGAGTTCAAAGTTTTCCTTCGAATTGATTTTATGGTGCAAGTGGTAAACAATCCCCGCATAACGCAGTCTTTTGGCTTTCACGCCGTTATTTCCCATGCGGATCACAAGATCGGAATCTTCCCTGCCCCAGCCTTCATAATCTTCATTATAGCCATTGATCGCGATAAAATCTTTACGCCAGAACGAAACGTTGCAACCGCGGAATTTCTTGGAAATCCCTTCATGGGGCTTGTAAAGACTCGAAAGAAACGGAATATGCAAAGTGCGCGTTTTGTTCTTGATTTCTTTCGAAAACATATTGAATTTGGTCAACCCTCTATTGAAAACAACCGAGACCGCTTCAGGCAAAATATTCACGCGCGAACCATACAGGTAAACGTTATGTTGCGCAGCGCGGCAATGATCCTTTACAAATTCGGGATGCATAATGCAGTCTCCGTCAACCTGGATTATGTATTCGGAATTGGTTGCGGCAACCGACTTGTTAAGGATTTTAGATTTCCGGAATCCTTTGTCTTCCTGCCAAAAATGTTGAATTGGGATTGGACTGTTTTTTTGGAACCGTTCGACAAGCGCTTTGGTTTCTGCACGCGAGCCATCGTCTGCAATCAGGATTTCACTGGGCAGTTGTGTCTGCGCAAGTGCGCTCGTCAGCACAAGGTTTAAAGCCTCGGGCCAATTGTATGTTGCAATCAAAAGCGAACAAGATGGCTTTTTCATTTTGAATGCTGATTAAAATAAGATTCGAATTCTGGCTTATAACCGGGTCTGAATACCTTTAATGTCTTAAACCATTGTCCAAAATTTTTGGTAAGCAGGTGCATTGCAGAAACCTTGAGGTTTTCATCCTTCGGCACATATTCCTTAATTTTATCGATGTCTTTGGTTGGCAGGAAACCAAGTTTCTTCCACACTTTGGGATTGAGGTAAAAAACGTCGCGGAGTTCTTTATAATTGTCTTTGGTTGCCGAGCGCCATTTATCAAAAAAGGATTGATTGATTTCATCATTATGCCCCCAATTGACAAATTTGTAACGCAGTTCTTGTTCGGTCCGCGACAGGCACTCATGCAAAAGAATATTGTCGGTATAGATAATTCGTTCCTTGGTTTTTCGCGCTACTTTGTAATTGGGATAATTCGTTGCGAGCATCACTTTGGTAGGCGCATCTACATAGAGCAAACCATCGTCAAGGTATTTATAGATGTTGATCAGATAGCCTGCAATCTGGACCGGGTGTTTTTCAGGATATTTTAAGAAATGGTCATGCCTGCGCAACGTTTCAACAAACTTTTCGAAATCGATGAAAATTTCATCTGCATCAATCTGGACAAGCCAGTTTCCAATGCCCATCTTTTGTGATAGCATATGGCGTTCGCGGCTGTCATTTTGAATGGCACTGATTTGAGGCACGTAAAAATCGTCGCGGTAAACGGTAATTTTTTTGTCACTATCAATAGTTTCGAGCCAGTCAAAAAACGAAGGCGCGATGTCAAATTTTTGGCCCGACCAGGTCCGGCAATCCTTGTCAATGGCGATAAAAATCTCATCCGCTTGTTTATATACTGGCGGAATCGAGTTTCGCAGTTTCTCATAGTCATACGACAATAGAAAGCCAACCTGAATCTTTTTCATGAGCTTCTCCTCCTTCTTCTTGTTGGTAAAAAAAACAGTATCAAATTGATAAACCCTTTGAGCAGCATCCAGGCAACGGGAAATTTTTCGATATAAAATATCTGCCGTGTTCTTTTTGAATTGAGTTTGCTCAGCCTTTTATAATCTTCGGCAAAAAGCGGGAAATGTTTGTTGATTGCTTCCATTCGCTCCATATCATGGATCATCGCGTATTTTGGATTCGATGAAATTCCCGTAAAATCATACACCGAAATAATCATGTCAAGATGTTTGTAAGGAACGTTCTTTCCGCAAATTGTATAAATAAAAAATTCGCCGTCGGAATAAATCTTATAATCTTCATTATAATAAAAGTATTCGTCGAACAGCGACCTTTTTATAAAGCAGGCCTGGTGACAAAGTGCACCGGTGTAGAAAAATGAAAACGACAACACTTTCGGATACTTTTTGTGCCTTCTTGAACTCGGCTTTTGCACGATAACATCGCCATAAAAAATACCGTAATCATTGTTGATCGCCGCATTGACCCTTCCCAGAATATCATTTTTATACAACAAATCGCCGCTATTGAGAAAAAGAACAAAATCTCCTGTAGCGGCGCGAATTCCTTTGTTCATCGCATTGTAAACGCCGGTATCGGGCTCGCTCACACCATAATCGATATGGGATTTGTACTGCTCGAGGACATCTTTGCCACCATCGGAACTGTTGCCATCGATAACCAGAAATTCAAAATCCTGAAATGTCTGGTTTATAACGCTTTCGATGGTTTTTTTAAGCCCTTCTTTGTCGTTATAGTTGATGGTAATAATTGAAATTTTTTTATTCATAGATACTATTTAGTGGCGGTGCAAATTTTCGGTTTTCTTTAAATTCAAATATAGTTGTTTTCAAAATGCCATCCATACCAAAATTACTTTCGATTGCCAAACGGTTCAGCAAAGTTTAAAATTGAAAATAAATAAACTTCTGGCTGACGCCCCTGAATTCAAAAATCGATATTACAATCGCCACGTAAAATGCCCACCTGATAAAATTGGGCCAACGCTGTTCGATTTTCGCTATTGCAAATTGTTGTTCCCTGCCCAGCCATTCGATAATGATAAATGCGAGCAGCAGCCACATCGTTGTATTCTTGATTTGTTGGGGTTTGGTAAATGTTGACATTGAAAAAATCTCGCCAATAAATTGGAAAGCGGCGGTTAAATTTTCGGCCCGAAAGAAAATCCATGCAAAGACCGTCAGCGAAAATGTAACGCATATCGCGGCAAGTTCTCTCAAATTTGGAAATAGCCTGCCCGAAGCGACAATATCAAGATTATTCCTGTTTGTGCTGAAAATTATAGAAGGCAGGATAAACAGGGCATTGAGCAATCCCCAGACGATGAACGTCCAATTGGCGCCGTGCCAAAATCCGCTTACAAGGAAAATAATCAACGTATTTCTGATGCGCATGCTATTTCCTCCTTTACTGCCGCCAAGCGGAATGTAGAGATAATCGCGAAACCACGTCGACAGCGAAATGTGCCACCTGCGCCAAAATTCGGCTATATCCCTTGAAAAGTACGGAAATGCAAAATTCCGCAGCAGCTCTATCCCGAATAAACGCGCCGTTCCCAAAGCAATATCGGAATAACCTGAAAAATCACCATAGATCTGGAATGCGAAGAACACCGCCGCCAGGATATGGGAACTTCCCGAATATTGCGCCGAGTCGTTGAAAACCATATTGGCATAAACCGCACAATTGTCAGCAATAACTATTTTTTTAAACAGCCCCCAGAGAATCTGACGCATTCCATCGACGGCATTGGTATAATTGAACTCGCGTTTGCGTTGAATTTGCGGCAAAAGATGTGTCGCCCTTTCGATCGGACCGGCCACGAGCAATGGAAAGAAACTTACAAAAACCGAATAATCGATGAAATTGCGTTCGGGTTTGATGCGGCCTTTGTAAATATCAATTACATATGAGAGTCCGTGAAAAGTATAAAATGAAATTCCGACCGGCAGTATCACCTGCAATGTCCAGAAATCTGCGCGAAATCCAACAAGTGACAAGGCATCGGCAAGTGAATCGGCAAAAAAATTGAAGTATTTAAAAACGCCGAGGAATCCGAGATTGATTGTTACGCTGAGCCAAAACCAGAACCTCTTCATCGACGCAGTTTTTGCATCAAACATTTTGAGTCCGGTAAAATAATCGAGTAACGTCGAAAAAATCAGCAAATACAAAAAGCGCGAATCCCAGCACGAGTAAAAATAGTAACTCGATACAAGCAACAAAACATTCTGCAGCCTGAGGTCTCTTTTGGTACCAAACCAGTACAAAAGAAAAATTATCGGGAGAAATACGGCAAATTCGACAGAATTAAACAGCATATATTTTATTTTATCGTATCAGGTTTTTATACCTGTTTTTAAATTTTTCGGGATGGATAAGATGCGTACCATCAAGGAAATTGCTTTCATCGAGGTAAATGATGCTTTCAAAATAGCCTTCGAAGAGATCGTCAAATCCATTTCTCGAGATTTCTTTTTTGTCAAAAGCTTCAACCAATGCTTCCTTGTTATAACTGATCGGACCGGAAACCAATTTAATTTTAAAATGCTTTCTTTTAGACAGATCAACAATCTTATGCAGATATTCGATCGAAATTGGCGAAAGAAATGTCTTCCTGTCTTCTTCGACTTTATACTCAGGCGACCAGTCGCTTGTAAGCACGGCCGCGAATTGCGAAATCCCTGTAAATGGAACTTTATCGATTGCTTTGCGTGCGGCAGGAAAAAGAAGCGGTTTGTATTCGTCGCGATAAAAAGGCTTGATGAAATAATTGTATGTGAATATCTGGTCGAGGTTATTTGAAAACGTAAAAGGCAGGTAAAATATATAAACGGTATCAACAACATTGCCTGCTTTAATATAATTATTAAGCAGAATATATTGCCCTGCAAGGCTGATTGCCTGATTGCAAGCGAGCGAATTCACGGTATCATTTTCCTCGGTGTTGTCGAAAAGCTGTTTTCCGACACTGTCGCCAAGAAGCACTTTGCGCGCTTTGTGTTTTTTACGGCTTTTGTCGATCGAAAAATAAACCTCGCTGCCCAAAACCCTGCTTTTATAGCGATCATGGCGCGTGAGCCGGTATGACTTATACTGGAAGTATCCGCCTGCAACCAACGCAAAGATTAAGGTTTTGATTAGGAAATGTTTCATGTAAAAGTGCTGGGGTTATGACAAGCGCTGGCAAAGTGACGCTATTGATGCAATGCTTTCTGGAGGTCTTCAACCATAAGTTGCGTTCTTCTGTTGACTCCCTTCTTATTGAGGTGGTAAGGCGTATCGAATAAAAGATCGTCGGTCATGATAAACCGCTCGGGAGTTGAGATTACTTCTGCACCTGTTGATCGGATTTGCCTTTCGATAAAATGGATATCGTCGCGACAATAATCAAAGGAACTTTTCTGGAATGGTGGAAAAGATATGAGCAGCCTTGCGCCTTTGGCTTTGATATCGCTATCGAATTGTTTGATGGCACGAATAATATCATAATTGAATTCGCCATCCTGAAGCGATTTGTAAATCGGCACCGGCTTGTCGTATTTTACATTCCAATGCATTACCGCATCGCCATATTGATTGAATGCATCCTTTGAGTAAAAATCCTCGGCCTTGAGCCAAAAGTATTGCCCGGGGACAAATTTCTGCATCGAATATTTCGGGATGTATGGATAAATTTTGAGCAGTTGCTGTGGCCGAAGTTTAAGCAGTAACCTTTTCGAAGAAGTATCAAATGCCGCACGAAGCAACTCCTCCCCGCCTTCAGCGAAATTGCCGTAATATTGCTGGTATTCGGGCGCCAGTACAATGATATCTCCGGGTTGGATATATTCGAGAACATCATCCATCATATAGAATAATCCAAGCCCGGCATGGATTCCGGTGTTAATCGGGTTCAGGTGCAAAGAGTCTTTGATTACCTGCGAATTGAGGCTCAGGCTCATGCTTGATCCGGCGACAAAGATGATCCTCGGTTTTTTAACGTGAATCAGCAGTGAATCTTTTTGGAATTTCGACATCAGCAGTGACATCTTCGCTTTCGGTGTGGCCGGCAAAACGAGCCCAATCGCAAACATGGCAAATAAAATAAAACCCAATATGAATATTTTTTTCAGAAATTTTTTCATGATGATTAAAACTGGAAATAAATAAATTGGACTTCATTCAATGTCCTGAACCACAGGATTGCGCAAACGAGATAAAAATAAAACGAAACCCGAACGAAGCGCGGCCAACTGTGGCCAATTTTCGCCAGGGCATATTGTTGTTCGCGGCCAATCCATTCAATCACTACAAATGCCAGAATCAACCATACGAGGAAGTTTTCTATTTTCTCCGGTTTTGTAAATGTTGAAGCAGAGAATATTTCACCGATAAAATGGAACGCGTCGGTCATTGAATTTGCCCTGAAGAAAATCCACGCAAAAACGGTAAGTCCAAAGGTCAATACAATGGCGGAAATTTCCTTAAAATTTGGGAAAATCCTTCCCTCCGCCACGATATCAAGATGGTTGCGGTTGTTCTTGAAAATAATTGAAGGCATGATAAACAAAGCGTTGAGGAATCCCCAAACGATGAATGTCCAGTTAGCGCCATGCCAGAAGCCACTCACAATAAAGATAATAAACGTATTCCGGATGCGCATCCAGTTTCCGCCTTTGCTTCCACCCAACGGAATGTAGAGGTAATCGCGAAACCATGTCGATAGCGAAATGTGCCACCTGCGCCAAAACTCGGCTATATCCCTTGAAAAATAAGGAAACGCAAAATTTCGCAGCAATTCTATTCCAAACAAACGTGCGGTTCCCAATGCAATATCTGAATAACCTGAAAAGTCGCCATAGATTTGGAATGCAAAGAAAATGGCCGCAACAATATGTGTGCTCCCGGAATAATTGGCAGAATTATTGAAAACCATATTGGCATACTGCGCGCAGTTGTCGGCGATGACCATTTTTTTGAAGAGTCCCCAAAGGATTTGCCGCATCCCATCAACGGCCGCATGGTAATTGAATTCTCTTTTTCGTTGAATTTGCGGCAATAAATGCGTGGCCCTTTCAATTGGTCCCGCGACCAGCAGCGGAAAGAAACTTACAAACACAGAGTAATCGACAAAGTTTTTCTCGGGCTTGATTTTATCTTTGTAAATATCGATCACATACGATAGGCCGTGGAAAGTGTAAAACGAAATTCCGACCGGAAGAATCACCTGCAGCGTCCAGAAATTGGCCTGGAATCCAACAGTGGAAAGCGCTTCTGCCAATGATTCTGCGAAGAAATTATAATATTTAAAAACACCCAGGAATCCGAGGTTGATACCCACGCTGAGCCAAAACCAGAATTTTTTCATCCGAAGTGTTTTGGCCTCGAACATCTTGATTCCCGTCGAATAATCCAAAACGGTCGAAAACATCAGCAGGAAAAGGAAACGATAATCCCAACAGGCGTAGAAAAAGTAGCTTGAAACGAGCAGAATGATATTTTGCCACTTGTAATTGCCTTTTGTCGCAAACCAATATAAAAAAAATACAACCGGCAGGAACAATAGGAAGTTAACCGAATTAAAAAGCATAGTTTGTTAATCGTTATGAGAATTATATCGTGGTGTTACAATTAGTTACGATATATATTTTCGGATTTTGGAAGTGCAAATCTATAAAAAAAAGTGGTTCTAATATTTTTTTTAACCGGTATATATGGCATCCCATTTTTTGTAATTCTCATCAACGTCGTAATGCGCGGAGTAAAAGGATTTTGCCTGCTTTCGCATCTCGCTGTAAAAGGATTCGTCTGATGCCAGTTTGCCAATCATAGCCGCAAATGCCGCAGCATCATCAGTTACAAGGCATCCGTTATTTGTTTTATTTGATAAGCCGTCGGTGCCGTGCGTATTGGTTACAACGGGAAGCCCGAAAGAAAGTGCTTCGATCACCTTGATTTTAAGTCCCGATCCGGAAAGCATCGGACAAAGTGCAATGCGTGACTTTGCATAATAACCAAGCAAGTCCTGCACCTGGAACAATTTATCGACATTTGGGTAGTCACCAATGCAATTCCCGATCTTTCCAATAACAGCAATTTTTAATGTGCTGTCGAGCAGTGGATATACTCTTTCGAAAAACCAGTTCGCCGAATTCCTGTTATGGATATTGTCGCTTGCAACATAAATCAAGTCGTAAACAGGCCTCGTTTCGGCCTTGTCAAAATTATTGGGCAATACAAACGGAACGAGCCGGACTTTTACTTTTCGTTTTACAAATTGATTAAACACAAAGAATTCGTCTTCAGAAATTGCCCAGACTTCATCAAAACGGTTCAGTTTTTCGATTTCATCGGCGAAATAAGTCCCAAGCGAAAAATCTTTATGTCCTTTTGCCTGCACCGTAGCAAAATCATGTGTGTCGATGATAAGTTTCGCATTTTTTACGAGACGCCGGTTTGTAATAAGATTAGCCCAGCCCACATAGGAAATGATGATAAAATCATAACTGTTTTGTTCGAGCAGCCTGTCAAATTCTTTTTTGAGGTTATAGGTCACAAAATTTGAAATTTTGCTCGCTTTGTAAAAAACTGACGGCAATTTAAATTTAAAAATGTATGAAAACAGATTTCCTTTCAATGGCTTGCGTCGAATCAAAGTCGCTCTTTTGACCCAGCCTGTATCTTGCAACTGTCGCAGGTTTTCGGGCGTAAAATCTTTGTCAAGCATCGATACAAAATCGACGTCGAAACCTTTGTGGTGGTAATATTTCAAAAGCTCAATGACACGTGTTTTATTGCCACTGTCCATGCGCAGCGGGTTTTCGGGAAAGAAAAGCAAAATCTTTTTCATTGTCTTTCTTTCATTTTCGGCAGGAACGGCATTAGCGAATTGGCTACGCCTTTGAGGATTTTCCACGCCCATGGATGTTTCTTTATGTGAAGCATGTATTGGATTCGCTTTGAATTCAGCTCCTCCATAATCTTATAATCTTCTACAAACAAGGGAAAATATTTTTGCATGACGATATCCCTTTCGGCCTTTTTCATCGGCTCCGACTCGGGACGCGATGAAATTCCGCTAAAATCGTAATACGAAATCGTCAGCGGAATATGCCTGTAACTGATGTGTTTGAGGAATATCGTATAAATAAGAAATTCCCAATCGGATACAATTTTTAAATTCTCGTTATAGTAAAAGTGATCCTCGAAAAGCCTGCGCCGAAGAAACGACGCCTGATGGCAAATGCAATTGTAAGTAAAAAAGTGAAATGACAGCGTATCGGGATAGGTAACCAGCGTTTCGTTTTCGCCATCTCTAAAAATAACGTCGCCATAGTAATAGTCAACTGTGCCATCGATGAAACCCGACGCCTTTTGCAAAGTGGCATTGTCAACAAAAATATCACCCGCATTTAAAAAGAAAACATAATCGCCGGTTGCAGCGCGCAAACCTTTGTTCATTGCATTATAAATGCCAGAATCGGGTTCGCTCACCGCATAATTGATGCGGGATTTATATGTTTCGATTACTTCCTTGCTTCCGTCTGAACTGTTACCGTCTATTACTACATATTCAAAATCTGAAAATGTCTGGCTTACAATACTTTCAATAGTTTTTTGTAAACCATTCCTGTCGTTATAATTGATCGTAATAATAGAGATTTTGCTCATCGATTCAACGGAGATTTATTGCGCTTCACTGAGGAATTTCTCCTGATATACCTTGCGAATTCCCTCTTCCAGTTCAATCGAATGCTTCCAGCCGAGGTTATTCAGTTTGGTTGTGTCCGTTAATTTTCTCGGCGTACCATCAGGCTTGGAAGTATCGAATGAAATATTGCCTGTAAAACCAGTAATATCCTTAATTAAAAAAGCCAAGTCCTTGATCGTTATTTCTTTACCGGTTCCAATATTTACGAATCCTTTATCGTTATAATGCTGCATCAGGTACACGCAGGCATTGGCCATATCGGAAGCATGTAAAAACTCGCGCAACGGATTCCCCGTTCCCCATACCATTACTTCTGGAGAATTATTTTCCTTCGCCTCATGGAATTTTCGCAACAGCGCCGGCAATACATGGGAATTCTGCAAATCGTAGTTGTCATTGAAACCATACAAGTTTGTTGGCATTACCGAAATAAAATTGCAGCCATATTGATCGCGGTAGGCATCGCACATCTTGATGCCCGCTATTTTTGCGATGGCGTAAGGCTCGTTGGTTTCTTCAAGAAGTCCGGTCAGCAGATATTCTTCTTTAAGCGGTTGTGGCGCCAGCTTCGGATAAATGCATGTTGAACCCAAAAACAATAATTTCTTTACATCAGCCTTGTAACTCTGGTGAATCACATTGCTTTGAATAAGGATGTTCTGGTAGATGAAATCGGCTTTATAGAGATTGTTAGCGACGATTCCGCCTACTTTAGCCGCAGCCAGAAATACATATTCGGGCTTTTCGAGCTCGAAAAAATCGGCAACTGCTTTCTGGTCGATCAGGTTGAGCGCTGTCGAAGTCCTCGTGACAATATTTGTATATCCCCGTTCTTTGAGGTCTTTAACAATAGCGCTTCCCACCATTCCACGATGACCGGCCACGTATATTTTTGAATTTAACTGCATTCGGTTTTATTTGAAATTCTTCATGTGCTGTTCTTTCCTGAAAATCTCAAGATCGGCTTGCATCATTTCTTTTACGAGCATTTCGAGCGTATATTTAGGCTCCCAGCCCAGTTTGGTTTTCGCTTTTGTATTGTCGCCAATCAGCAATTCAACTTCGGTTGGCCTGAAATAAGCGGGGTCGATACGAACGACAACTTGCCCGGGTTTAAAAGCATATTGAGGATTTGCGCTTGAAAGCACGGTAGCGGTTTCATCGACACCTTCACCCTGAAAATCGAGCTCGACACCTACTTCGCGGAAAGACATCCTGATAAATTCGCGCACTTCAGTGGTAACTCCGGTAGAAATCACGAAATCTTCAGGCGTATCCTGTTGCAAAATCAGCCACATCGCCTCAACATAATCTTTGGCATGGCCCCAGTCACGGCGCGAGTCGATATTTCCCATATACAATGTATCCTGCATTCCCAATGCCATCGCAGCAACACCACGCGTAATTTTACGGGTTACGAAAGTTTCGCCACGACGTGGACTTTCATGATTGAAGAGAATTCCGTTGCACGCAAACATGTCATAAGCTTCACGATAATTTACTGTAATCCAGTACGCATACATCTTGGCGACCGCATAAGGCGAACGCGGGTAAAAAGGAGTTGTTTCTTTTTGAGGCACTTCCTGCACCAATCCATACAACTCAGAGGTCGAAGCCTGGTATATCTTTGTTTTTTTTGTCATTCCGAGCAAACGCACAGCATCCAAAATGCGCAGCGTCCCAATTCCGTCAGCGTTAGCGGTGTATTCGGGCACATCAAAACTTACTTTAACGTGGCTCATTGCGCCAAGGTTGTAAATTTCATCAGGTTGTGTTTCCTGGATGATGCGGATCAGGTTCGTAGAATCGCTCAAATCACCATAATGCAATTTGAAATGCTGATTGTCAACATGCGGATCTTCGTAAATATGGTCGATTCGCTGCGTATTAAACAGTGAGCTTCTTCTTTTTACACCATGAACCATATAGCCTTTCGACAATAATAATTCGGCTAAATAGGCTCCGTCCTGGCCCGTAATTCCTGTTACTAAAGCTGTTTTCATTGTTATTTCGTGTATTTTATTTTATCGTTTCTGAGCTCTTCTTCGAGCAGTAAATCCAAGGTGTCAAAAATAGTCAATTTATATTGCCAATTTAATTCTGATTTTGCTTTTGTATTATCGCCAAACATATCTTCAATTTCTGAAGGTCTGTACAAATCGCTGCTAATCTGGCATGCGGTCTGGGGAATGCCCAACTTTTCGAAAATATAATAAATAATGGCGCGCAGTGTTGTTGATTGTCCGGAACAAATCAGATAGTCGGTTGGTGTTTCCTGCTGCAGCATAAGGTACATTGCCTCAACGTAGAAAGGTGCGTAACCAAAATCGCGTTTGATATCAATATTGCCCACCAACAAAACTTCCTGCTCGCCACGGCTGATCCGAATGCTTTCGCGTATAATTTTCTTAACGAAAAAAGTGTTTTGTCGCAAATAAGACTCATGGTTGAATAAAACGCCGCAACTTACATGCATTTGATAACTCTCACGATAATGGATACATGTAAAATGGGCTGCGGCTTTTGAAATGGCATACGGACTCAACGGATGCAGTATGCTTTCCTCGGTTATCGGAAGATTGTTGACTCGTCCGTACATTTCGCTGCTGCTCGCTTGATAGAACCGGATATCCTTATTGAAAGACTTGATTGTTTCCAGTAAGTTAAAGACGCTGATGGTATTAAATTCGAATGTTGCAATCGGATTCTTAAAAGATTGATACACCGAACTCTGCGCGGCAAGGTTGTAGAATTCCGTCGGATTGTATTTCTCGAATACCGACACGATTTCGGCTTTGTCAAGCAGGTTGCAGTGGATGATTTCTATCTGATTTTTAATACCGAGATAACCCAATCCATCAACATTGCCGCCACTGTTTTCGCGTGTAAGGCCAATAACCCTATAGTTATTTTTGAGCAGCAGTTGTGCGAGATAAGCACCGTCTTGACCGGTGATTCCAGATATTATGGCAGTTTTGGCGATCATTGTGCGATCGCTTTTTGATAAACCTTTAGACATTCGTCGGCAGTTTTTTGCCAACTGAATTTCTTTACCTGATCAAAGCCTTTGCGTGCAAATTCGTTCCGCAGGTTTTCGTCTTCAACCAACGTGGCCACTTTATTTTTTAAGTCTTCGCTATTGTTGAGTTCAAAATAAACCCCGGCCTCGCCAGCAACTTCAGGAAATGAACTGTGATTGGCCAAAACAACGGGGCAACCGCAAGCCATAGACTCGAGCACCGGAATACCGAAACCTTCGTATTCAGATGCAAACACAAAACATTTTGCATTTGAATAATAAGTTGCAAGTTCGTTGTCCTCAAAATTTCGTTGAATAAGCTGGTTCGAAACGCCCAATTCGGAGATCAAATCTTGCTCCTCACGGTTGAACTTATTCCCACCGGCACAAACCACAAACAAGTCGGGATTCTCTTTTAAAACGGGCGCCACTGCTTTCAGGAAGAATATAAAGTTTTTATAGATGGTTCGGTTTCCAACAAATAAAATGTATTTCTGCGGCAATGACAATTTTACCTTTTCGGTCGATTTGATACTATGCGACAAGTAAACGACATCTATTTTGGAAGCGTCGATGTGCGGGTATATTTTGATGATATCGTTTTTGGTGCTTTCCGAAATCGCAATGATGCGTGTCGCTTTTTCCATCAACAGCTTTTTCCTGCCTACGGTTGTTTTGTCGAATGTAAAATATTGCGGAAACAACTCATGAATCATGTCATAGACGGTCAGCACAAAAGGCTTTTCACCCAAATCCTCGAGAAAATACGGGGTGTAATAGGTTGGGATAAAAACATCGAAGTCCTGCGCTTTGATTGCTTCGACAGTATTTTTAATATTGAGTGGCTTTGTTTTCTTTACGATTTTTTTGCGTAAAAATTTTGGACAAACGGGCGAGTCCACAATCGTATTCAAAAAACCCTGGAACAATCCGGCTTCTTTCAGATGCAAATTGTCGGAAAAGAAGATCGGACAGTTTACCGTAATCCCTTCCATCGCATTTAAGTCGAGATACAACTCGGTATAATATCTGGAGATTCCTCCAAATTTTTGCTCGTTATACGTTTGCGGATCAAGTAATATTCTCAAAATGAAAAGGCTTTGATAGTTTGAAATTTGTGCAAAGATAAATTTATTTAAGATATAAGCTAGAGCTCAATAACAAAATGCGATTGCCGCCAAACCGATAAAAGTTAATATCTTTGAGCCGTCAAAAAAGTGTATTATTTCGAAACAAAAATGACTGAAAACGCCAACACGCAACTCAATACCGAAGTTCATAACGCCTTTGAAGCAATCAAAAACGGGGGCATCATCCTCTATCCTACCGATACCGTTTGGGGAATCGGCTGTGATGCCACCAATCCCGAAGCCGTTGCGAAAATCTATAAACTCAAGCAGCGCGCAGAAACGCAAAGCATGATTTGCCTGATGAATGGTGAAAAGATGATGTATAACGTGTTTAAGGAAATCCCCGAAGTAGCGTGGCAAATCCTCGATTTGTCCGAAAAACCAACCACGCTGATCCTAGATAAACCGCGCAATGTTGCGCCAAACCTGATTGCTTCAGATAATACGCTGGGCATTCGCATTGTCAAAGAACCTTTTTGCTTTAAGCTTCTTGAAAGGATGAAAAAACCACTGGTTTCCACTTCGGCTAATATTTCGGGACAGCCAACGCCGGCATCATACAAAGAAATCAATCCGGAGATTATAAAAGGTGTTGACTATGTCGTAAATTTGGACCGCGAAAAAGTAGCTGACAAGCCGTCAACAATCATTAAATTGACCAACGATTCGCAGGTCAAAGTAATCCGGAAATAGCTTATCCCAATAATGAAAACCAAAACTTCCTATCCCGAAGCGCTCGACAATACTATTTTTCATACAGTTTCTAAAGCTTCGCGCGAACTTAACGTTGAAAGTTATGTGATCGGCGGATTTGTACGGGATTTGATTTTGGAACGCGATTTCAAGAAAGATATTGACATTGTTGCTGTTGGTAGCGGAATCGAACTTGCCCTGGCAGTTTCCGAAATGTTGCCGCGCAAACCCAAAGTCCAGGTTTTTAAAAACTACGGCACAGCCATGCTTCGCTTTGAAGATACTGATATCGAGTTCGTCGGTGCGAGAAAAGAAAGCTACCAGCCCGAAAGCCGCAATCCTTTGGTTGAAAACGGGACGCTCGAAGACGACCAGAACCGCCGTGACTTTACGATCAATGCGCTCGCGCTTTCGCTCAATGAGGATAACTTTGGCGCGCTTTCCGATCCTTTCAATGGATTGGAAGATATGAAAAACAAGATAATCCGTACGCCGCTTGATCCTGATATTACTTTTTCGGATGATCCGCTGCGGATGATGCGCGCGATCCGGTTTGCAAACCAGCTCGATTTTACGATTGACCCGATTTCATTTGAATCTATTGCCGCAAACAAAGACAGAATCCGCATTATTTCGGGCGAAAGAATTGTCGAGGAGCTTAATAAAATCCTGAGCACTGACAGGCCGTCAACAGGTTTTTTGCATTTGTACAAAACAGGTTTGCTCGACATAATCCTTCCTGAGCTTACGGCATTGAATCAAGTTGAGGAAATTGAAGGACATACGCACAAAAACAATTTTTACCATACGCTTGAAGTCGTTGACAACATTTGCCAAAATACTGACGATGTTTGGCTGCGCTGGGCCGCTTTGCTGCATGATATCGGAAAAGCACCCACAAAACGCTTCAACAAAAAACAAGGCTGGACATTTCACGGACATGAATTCCTTGGCGGAAAAATGGTCAGGAAAATCTTCGAAAGACTGCACATGCCGTTGAACCAGAAACTCAAGTTCGTACAGAAAATGGTAACGATGAGTTCGCGCCCGATCGTTTTGGCACAGGAAGTTACCGATTCTGCTGTCAGGCGTCTGGTGTTCGACGCTGGCGAAGATGTTGAAAGTTTAATGATTCTTTGCGGTGCCGATATTACAACGAAAAACCCGCAGAAGTTTAAAAAATACCATCAGAATTTTGACCTTGTGCGCAAGAAGATCGTCGAGGTTGAAGAGCGCGACCACGTGCGCAATTTCCAGCCACCGATTACAGGGGAGGAAATTATGGAGATATTCGACCTTAAACCGTCGCGTGAAATCGGGGTTTTGAAAGAAGCGATTAAAGAGGCCATTTTGGAAGGCGAAATTCCGAATGATTATGACGCAGCCTACGAGTTTATGATGAATCGCGCCGGAAAACTGGGCTTGAGAAAAGCGTAAATAGAAGAACGTATGTCAAATAATAGCCCCGGTTGCAGCGGAAATCCTTTTTTGAGTTGCGAGGCACGAGCAAATTAAAAAAGATTGAAACGAAAAACGGGACAAGAAATCAATAAAACGACAAAATTACCTGCTCCTTAAAATGAAAAATCAAAATAAACCTGTAATCCTGTGGCTGCTTTCGGGCTGCTTTTTAGTATTTGTGATGGTCGTTGTCGGCGGCATTACGCGCTTGACGAACTCAGGACTTTCGATGACCGACTGGCATCTCGTAACCGATACTTTTCCGCCATTATCGGAAGCAAAGTGGAACGAGGCATTTGAGCGCTACAAGCAGTTTCCCGAGTATCAAAAAATCAATGTTTACAACGATTTTACGCTGTCGGATTACAAATTTATTTACTTCTGGGAATGGGTTCATCGGTTTATCGGGCGCATTATCGGGCTCGTTTTCATCATTCCGTTTGTATGGTTTTTAATCCGCAAAAAAATTGATAAAGCAACGTTGCGGAAATGCTATATTCTGCTCGGAATGGGCGCTTTGCAAGGTTTTTTTGGTTGGTTTATGGTCAAAAGCGGACTCGTTGACAATCCCGATGTGAGCCATTTCAGGTTGTCGCTGCATCTGACTTTTGCCTTTATCACGTTTGCCTATACGCTGTGGGTTGCATTGGATTTGATTTATCCTGTACGGAAAGCGGTGATCGTTCCGCTGCGGAATGTTGCGCGTTTTACACACGCTTTTTTATTGCTGCAGATTATTTACGGTGGTTTTGTCGCGGGACTCAATGCCGGACTTATTCACAATCATTGGCCGATGATGAGCGAAGGGCAGTTCATCCACGAGAGCGTTTTCCTTGAAAAACCAAATTGGTTCCTGAGCTTTACCGAAGGCAAAAGTGGGGTTCAGTTTGTGCACCGAACGATGGCTTATGTGGTGGTGGGAATGATCCTGTTTTTGTTTTTCAAAAGTAGAAAATACACACTTTCACAGCCGCAGAAAAATGGATTGAACGCATTAGTCTTGATTGTATTTTTACAATTTACACTTGGTGTTTTTACATTGCTTTATGCCGTGCCGTTGTGGCTGGGACTGACACATCAGGTTGTGGCTTTCTTCTTGTTGACGGCGATGACTTTTACACTTCATAGGTTGTCGAAATAGCCAAAAAATCATCATAGAAATAATCTATATTGAAAACTTAAATTGCTTACAACTAAATATTTGAAAATATTTAAGTAAATGATATGTTGATATAGAATTTTAACCAATCCAGTTTTTAAAATCGCTCACTTTCTCACGGCTGACGATCACTTCATCGTCTTTGAAAGACGGTAAAATCACTTTCAATCGCGAGTTGCTGTATAGGACAATTTCCTTAATTGCGGCAAGCGGCACGATAAATTTCCGGCTCACACGAAAGAATTTTCTCGGGTCTAATTCGTTTTCCAAAACTTCCAAAGTCGATTCGATCAGATAATTTCGATTGTCGAATGTATGGATGTAAGTTCCTTTATTTTCACTAAAAAAACATTCGATTTCCTCAACCGGTATTACCTTGAGATGCTGCCCTATTTTTACCGTAAATCTTTTTTTGTGCTGGTTTTCGAATGGGTTCGAAAGCATCTTTTTGATCTGTTCAAAATCGAGCTGCAGGTTTTGCGGTTTTGGCATACGCTCTTTGAATTTGGATATGGCGGTGGCGAGATCATCTTCGTCAATCGGTTTCAACAGATAATCGACACTGTTTAATTTGAAAGCCTTGAGCGCATATTCATCGTACGCAGTCGTGAAAATTACGGCACTGTTAATTGAAACCTTTTCAAAAATTTCAAATGAAAGTCCATCAGAGAGCTGAATGTCGAGAAAAATCAAATCAGGATGGTCATTATTCGAAAACCATGCAATCGCTTCTTCAACCGAATGCAGCATGACTTCTGCCGCAATCCCGAGCTTTTCGAGTTTGCGTTGCAGAAGCCGTGCTGCTGGCTTTTCGTCCTCAATGATGATGGTTTTTATTGCCGTTATTCCCATTTTTCGTTTTTGTCTTTTTCCATAAGCTCTTGTATTTTGCGGTTTTCCCAGTTGGGGCCGAAAAATACTTCCCGGCCGAAAACCGAAAGGCCGTGGATCAACAACCCAAATCCCCATAATAATGGCGTTGAAAAGGTTTCGAAAGTCCAGAATCCCTCGGGACTGTTCCAGCTTTGCGATTTAACAATAAGGAAAATGTTCACCAAAAGATAAATGGCGAGGTGCATGTAAAAGCCTTTGATCCGCTTTACCCTGCGATACGCCTGCGAGAATCGCACATCGGGATTGCTTTGCATTTGGCGGTATTCTTCGAATTCGTGTTTGCTGTATCTTCTCATGGTTTTATGCTTTAAATTATTTCCAGTTTGGTTTGCTTTCGTTTTCGGCTTCCATAAACTCCCTGATTTTGCGTTGTTCCCAGTTTTTTCCAAGGAACGGCATATAGTTAAAAACGCGAATTGCGTGAATCAGCAAGCCTACACCCCATCCCAATATTGGCCAATAAAACCAAATTTCTTCGGGTGATGTGATCAGATTGATTACGATAAACCCCGTATTTACCAAGATGTACGTAGTCAAATGTCCGTAAAAACCTTTGATTTCTTCTACTTTCTTTTTCGCCTGGTACCAGCGTTCTTCTTCGTGATAATTATTTTCCATCGGTATAGTTTTGATTATTGCCAGTTTTGATGTTGTTCTTTTTTGAGTATTTGTTGAATTTTACGTTCTTCCCATTTTGAACTGTATCCGAAGACTTTCGATGCCTGCATGATGATTCCGAAGCCCCACCCTGCCGCAGAAAACCAAAACCACTGGAATTCGGGCATGTAAACAAGGTTGATCGCAATTAAGATGGGCATAAAAATAATATAGGAAATTACATTGACATAAAAGCTCTTTAGTTCCTCCACGCGTTTTTTTGCCCTGTAATATGTTGCATTTTCGTTAGCGTCGGCGGCAGTTTCCATGATCGTAACCTGTTTGGTCAGGATTGGAATTTTCACTGTAAACGTTTTGTCGGTTTGTTCGATCAATACTTTCCGGTTGGTGATTATCCGATAACGGTTAATGATATTTTGCAATCCTACGCCCTGTCCATCCTGCAGCACGTCTTTTTTCTGGAAATCGTTCCGGATCACAAGGTAATCACCTTCGATAAAAATCCTGATGTGCAACGGCCGTTGTTCACTTGCTACATTGTGCTTTACCGCGTTTTCCAGCAACAACTGAAGTGAAAGCGGAACTACTTTGGCTTCAGAATTCGGGGTTGCTTCGGGCAACTCATGAAAAAGGCTGTTTTCGAAACGCATCTTGAGCAAGTTCAGATAGGTTTTGGCAAAAGCCAACTCTTCTTCAATCGGCACGAGTTCTTTGTCTTTCTGTTCGAGTACATATCGGTACACTTTTGAAAGCGACGTCGTAAATCGCTGCGCATTCTCCGGATTTTCTTCGATGAGCGAGCTCAATACGTTGAGGCTGTTGAACAGAAAGTGCGGATCTATCTGGTTTTTGAGGCTTTCAAATTGCGCATTTGCGGTTCCGGCAATTATTTTTTGCTGCCTGAATTTATTCTCCTGATAGGATTTGTAGAAATAAAAGGCGTACAGCGACAAAGTGATAAAAAAAGTAATGATGATCGCCACCACATAATTCGCTGGGTTTTCAGCCGCTATAAATGCTGCAAATGTTCTTTTTTCAATGACAACATCCTCAAAGACGCGCAACAAAAAAATACACACAAGCGAAACCGCGAACGAACTCACAAAACCGGTCAATATCCTTTTACTTGAAAAGCGGTCTTTTTCAAAGATCCTGTCGAGCAGCTGAAAAACAAATGAATTCGCAAACAAAAGAAAATAAGTGTACAGCGCGGTATATCCAAAATTGATGAGCAGCTTCATACCGAACACGATCTCATTTCCCAAAACGAGGTTGAGCAACTGCAGCACGGCAAAGATGATGCACGTCAGCACGAATCCTTTTAAAAAGTCTTTTGGATAGATTTTCATTTGTTTCTTGACTATTATTTTTTACACGCTGCCTGCGCTTCCAATGCGCGATCCAATCCCCATTTTGGTGAAAAAGGCGTTTCCGGTTTGAACTTCGCAAACAATTCGATTGCGCGGTCAATTTGTGCGCACATCGGCTTGATGTCATTTCCGAAAAATTTCGCTCCGCCCATTTCATATTCGGCTTTGCCAAAAACAACTCGCGGGTTTTCAGGCGCAATGGCTTCGGCTTTGGCGTACGTTTCCATCACTTTCTGTGAATATTTCATAGCATACGTCATCGGATCAAAAGCGACCCAACCCGTGTAAATCATCGCCTGCATTACAAGGATTTCGGCATTGTTCGGATTCTTTACCATTTCCACATCGAGGGCATTCTGCGCTTTGGTCAACAATGCACTGACAGTTTCTTTGTCTTTTGTACCGAAAGAAGTTGTAGTGTTTACAAGCGCAACATAATAATTTGGAAGCCAGCTCCCCTTTTCCGCTGCGGCGATGCGTTCAAACATGTCCGAAGCTTCGGTGTTTTTGCCTTCTTTCCAAAGTGCGAAAGCTTTGCCCATTCCCTCTTCAAATTTTCCCTGTGCGTTCGACAAGCACGAAACTAGAATAATGATGGCTGTGATAATTTTTTTCATGATATGATTTTTAAATTGGTTTAATTTCTTGAACAAATGTAATGGCAGTATTTTGATTTTAAAATTGATCCTTACCGAATTGTCGATTTTTGCGGATGAACCGTTACAGGTCTTTCAATTGGTTGTCTTTCTTGTCGTCGCTGATCGTCCAGAAAAACCCGACGAAAAAGAAACGGTCTGCTGTTGGCGTGATTTCCCTTCTGTTGTAAATCCCGTCGATTCCGGGATGGTTTGCATATTCATACCCAAAAACATTCTTCGTTCCGAGAATATTCGACACCGAAAAATACAATATCTTCTGCTGCGAAAGCAAGTACGCCCAATTGAAACTAAGGTTGTTGAATGATTTGGTTTTACCATCCATAAAGTTGATATGGTTCGGATTGTTATACGGTCTTCCGGTGCTAAAACTATTTGTAAATCCGATTTGAGATTTCCAATCCTGGATCCAATATTTAGTAACGAATGACAAGCTTTGATCGGCAACAAAACTCGGCGTAACTTCGGTCGGGAAGTCTTTATAATTGCGTTTCGTATCGATAAACGAATAGGAAAGCCAGTATTCGAGGTTCTTAAAGCTGCTGCCATCGCGCCAGAACACATCCAAACCTTTGGCGTATCCGAAACCATTATTATCAAATTTCGTTTGGTAAGCGGGCCTTAACGTGTCGTATTTTACGAGGTTATTATAATCTTTGTAATACGCCTCTGCACGGAAAGTCTTTCGCTCTTTACTATACTGGAAATTGAGAATGTAATGCGATGCATGTTCGCTTTCAAAATCATGGTTTTTAGAAAATTTGATGTATTGCGCATTCGGAATCTGTGAAAAATCCCCATAAGCCAACGAGAATTGGCTGAATTTCGCCACTTTATACGCCAATGAAATCCGTGGCGATACATTCGTCTCTTTGAGCAAATCACTGTTGGAAGCACGCACGCCGACTTTCGCAGCAAATTTTTTCGAAAAGAACACATCGGCTTCTGTGTAAACTGCCGCGATATTGGAATCATAGCCCGTGGTACTTTTAGAAGAAACGATGCCCGAATTGTCTTTGTAACTTTCATCAAATTGTGTGATAAAATAGTCGGCACCAAACGACAACTTGAATCTGTCGGAAAAACTTTTGCGCAGTTTTAATTTGAGATGCGCCGCATTCTCTGCGTTGTTGGCGTTGTCGCGATTGATATCAATTTTATTCTGTCCATAACCATAACTGATTCCCGTAGTAATCTGCCAGCTTTTAAAATTGCCTTTGTAAGACGAATTCAGATAAAAATTATTATTGTCGAGATTGACACGGTTTTTTGCAGGCGCGTTGATGTTTTCCTGGTTGATATCGAATTGCGAAGCGTCGAATGCCGCATACAATTTGAAGATGCCATTGTTAAAATTGTATCGATAAACCGATTCGCCCGAAAGTGATTGGTACGGTTTGTTCCAATCTACATTTTGTGGAATCAATGCATCGTACGGCGCGAGATTGATATAAGCGGTATTGACACTCAACGAACTCTTGCGCCATTTTCGGGTATGCCCGAGTCCGAGGCCGACCGTCATCAGTGCAATGTTTGTTTTATTCTGATCGGGTTCATCCTCTGTATTGAGCAACAAAACACTTGACAACGCTTCACCATATTCTGCCGAGTAACCGCCTATTGAAAATGCGATTCCACTAAACAAAAATGGAGAAAACCTACCACGTGTCGGCAAATTATTTGTCGATGCGCCATAAGGTTGCGCCACACGGATTCCGTCAACAAATGTCTGCGTTTCATCGGCTTCGCCACCACGAACGAAAAGCCTTCCATCTTCGCCTACGTTTTGTGTTCCGGGAAGTGTCTGCAACGCCGCGATTATATTTCCGGCAGATCCGGCAGTCGTTACAATATCAAGGGGTTTGAGGACAGAAACCCTGGCCTTATCTCCTGACTGCATGGTTCCGGCTGTGATTTCAACCGCATCGAGCGCCGTCACGCTTTCACGGAGTTTGACGATTTTGTCTTTAAAGTCTGCAACGTCGATAACCATTTTGGTTGTTTCGAAAATCAAGAAACTGACAACCAAAGTCTGATTTCCGGTTTCGGTGGTGGTAAACGAAAAATTTCCGTTTTCATCACTCGAAGTGCCATCATAAGTGCCTTCAAGAAAAATATTTGCACCAGCTACAGGTTTGTTTTTCTGGTCTGTGATTTTTCCCGAAATCGTATTTTGCGAAATGCCAACGGTCGAAAAAAGGATAAACAATAAAGCATGAATGGTTTTCATAAAAAGGGTTTTATCGCACAAATGTATTTCGCAGCCTAAAACTATGAAATAATTAATTACCGAATTGCAGGATTTGAGCGATGAGTTGTAAATGCGCCGCCATCGGCGATTGCCTTCCCGCATAACTTTGTAAATTGGCTTTGAAAATCAATGTGATCAAACTAAAGCAATTTCCTCGCAATTTGCATTCAACGGTCTTTTCCCAGCAGAAACCCAGTTGCCGGACCTTTTATGGAGAACGACAAAAACTATCGTGGTGTTTTTGTGTTTAATGTCGACACGATTGCCGAAGCACAAGCTTTGGTTGAAACCGATCCAACCGTCGAAAGCCACCTCCTTGAGGCCGATCTCACCGTTTGGTATGCGACTGCTGCATTAATGGAAGTCCTTAAAATCCATGACAAAATTGCTAAGACTAAATTTTAAGGCTATCGAATAAATAAACGAATTTCGGATTGTTCACAAACGGTCACGCTGTGGCTCGGTTTGATTGATTTGCTTAAAACCACTTCTTCCTTTTGAAGTAATATACCATGGCCAAAACGAGTATGAACATCGCGCCGAGCACGATAAAATAACTGTATTTGTAACGCAGTTCGGGCATGACATCGAAATTCATTCCGTACACGCCAACGATAAATGTCAATGGCATAAAAATAACCGAAACGCCCGTCAAAATCTTCATAATCTCGTTCATACGATGGCTTTGCGACGAAAAATAAAAACTCGAAGCGCTGTCGAGTGTATTCATGTCATATTCGATTTGCTCTAGTATTTCAAGCGATTTCTGGTGCAACCGGCCAAAAAAACTGTGGTTCGATTTTTCAATTCCCGCAAATTCGTGTTCGGTTTTAAGACTGAATAACGCATCGCGTAACGGCAAAATGGAGCGTTTCAAAAAGTTTATGTTTTCACGATTTTTTTCAATTCGTATCAGCACATCGGGCTTGTCGCTCGTTTTGGCCTCAATCATGAGTTCTTCAATACGGTCTTCATAAAATTCGATGGTGATGTAAAAGTTTTCCATAACCGCATCGAGCAGCAAATACAAAAGATAGTCGTTGCGCTTTTTGCGCACAATGCCACTGTGCGTTTTGATCCGTTCGCGAATGTGCGTAAAAAAGTCACTCTTTTTTTCCTGAAATGACACAAGCAGGTTGTCTTTCAACAGGAAACTGATTTGTTCTACTTGTACAGTTTCGGTATCGTCATCAGGCAAAATCGACTTGATGCTGAAAAACAAAACTTCGTCGAGCTCTTCCATCTTGCTGCGCCTTGAAACATTGAGTATGTCACTTATAATAAAAGGCTCGATTTGCAGCATTTCGCCAACTTCCTTAATCAGTTCAACATCATGCAATCCATGTATATTAAACCATTTGACGTCATCGCCCTGAAGCTCGTCGTTGATCTCCTTTTTGACACGCTCAAGCGAAACTTTTTTGTATTCTTCGTAACCCGAATCATCGTAAACAAACAGCTGCATTTCGATTGGATCGGTTTTGTGGGTTCCGGTATATTCGTAGTAGTTGGGCTGGACTTTCCTTGTCTGCTTGTATTTGATTCGCTTCACTGCATAATAATTTGTCCTAAAGATAGGAGTTTTTAAAATTCATTTTACATTTACAAAAAAATCCAAATGCAGACGCTCATAATCAACATAAAAGAATTGCTCCAGGTTCGGGAAACGCCTGTCGATAAGGTTTCAGGTGCCGAAATGGCTAAACTTCCTACTATAAAAAACGCATTTCTTTTGCTTGAAGATGACCTTATCAAGGATTTCGGACCGATGGATGTTTGTCCGCAAACCAATCCCGAAAAAATTATTGACGCTTCCGGAAAGTTTGTTTTGCCTTGCTGGTGCGACAGCCATACGCACATTGTTTACGCGGGCAATCGCGAACAGGAGTTTGTTGATCGCATCAATGGATTATCGTATGAGGAAATCGCCAATCGCGGTGGCGGTATTTTAAATTCGGCCAAAAAACTGCACGAAACATCCGAAGATAATCTTTACGAACAATCAAAAATACGCCTCGAAGAAGTAATGGTGCTTGGAACCGGGGCAGTTGAAATCAAATCGGGTTACGGTCTCAATGCAGAAGATGAAATCAAAATGCTGCGTGTTATCAGGAGATTAAAAGAAAATTACCCCGTTACGATCAAAGCGACTTTTCTGGGCGCCCATGCATTTCCAACTGAATTTAAAGAAAACCATACTGCTTATATCGACACAATTGTAAACGACATGATTCCACGAATTGCTGTCGAAAACCTTGCCGAATATATCGATGTGTTTTGCGAAAGTGGTTATTTTTCGGTGCAAGAAACCGATAGAATTTTAAAAGCGGGTGCGCAATTCGGACTGGTTCCAAAAATTCACGTCAACCAATTCAATGCTATCGGCGGCGTCGGAATCGGCGTGGCTAACAACGCGCTGTCGGTCGATCATCTCGAAGTCATGAATCCCGAAGACATTGACGCTTTAAAAAATTCAGATACAATGCCGGTTGCGCTTCCTTCATGCTCTTATTTTTTGAGCATTCCCTACACTCCGGCACGCGAAATCATTTCCGCCGGATTGCCATTGGCACTCGCAACAGATTTTAATCCGGGTTCGACGCCATCAGGAAATATGAACTTTGTCGTGGCTACGGCTTGCATTAAAATGAAAATGACGCCCGAGGAAGCCATCAATGCAGCAACCATAAACGGCGCTTATGCCATGGGTGTTTCAAAAACCCACGGAAGCATTACGATTGGTAAAAAAGCGAATGTTATCATCACAAAACCCATTTCATCTTTTTACCAATTGCCTTATGCTTTTGGCAGTAATTTGATCGAAGCGGTTATCCTCGAAGGAAAATCAATCGCATAAAAAAAGGAACCCTTTCGGATTCCTTTTAAATATCGCTCTTTCTGACTATTTAAGTGTAAAGCTTGATTTTGAAACAAGTTCGTTTTTGTCAAACACGTTTACGAAATACGTTCCTTTCTCAAAGTCTTTGCCCGGAAGATCCTGGCTGACTTCAACCGATTTGTTCTCATATTTTACAGTTGTCTCGAAGCTATAGGTCAATGTTTCAGAACCAAAAGTTTCAGTTTTCTTTTCGCCCAACACATTATTTTTGCTGTCAATCACCTGAACATAATACGTTTTATCACCTTGTTTGGCAACTTTGTTTTCATTTATAGTAAAGCTTATTTTTAGGATATCGGCGCGTCTGGCTTTTTCGGTTTCGATTTGTTTTCCGGAGCTTCTGAGTTTGTATGCAGCAGTCCTGAGATTGGAAACATTGAGTTTAGAAGCAATTTCAACGGTTTTAGCCAGTTCTTCATTTTGACCTACCAATACCTCGTTATATTTTTTGGCTTCTCCCAAAACCATTACGGTACTGTCACGTTGCGTTGTTAAAGTCGTATTTTCCTTTTTGAGAGATTCAATTTCCTGCATCATGCTTTTTATCTTGGTTTCCAAAGCAAAATATTGGTTTTTGTATTTTGCCATTGATGCAGCATCTCCTTTAGACTTTTTGAGATCAGCCATAAGATTTACGACTTTTTCCCTTTCAGCAATAAGCTCATCCGACATTGAAGTGTTTTCCGCAATTGCAGCGTCGTAAGTGGCTTTGAGGGCTTCAAGATCTTTCATCACTGAAGCTTTATCAGATTTCGTCGTGGTCAATTCGGTTTGTAAAGATTTAGCGTCCGAAGTCATTTTAAAAATATACACCAGGCTACCCACAAGAAGTACCGCCAATATTGCTATAATCGCCTTTAAATTGGAATTGCTTTTCTGATTTTCCATAATTTTTTCTGTTTTGTTTTGAACAAAAATAATAAATATTTGAGCTAATAACGTAAGTTTGTGTAATTATATTACTGCAAATGTTAAAAAAGTTTTATGGAAAAACTCATCCCGTTTCACATCAGTGACCTTGCTAAAATAACGAATCACCGAAGTGGCGAAATAAAGTTTGGGGAGAAAATGCTTACAGTTCCACAAAACACTGACGTTGCTGCATTTCTTAATGATTGTCCCGCGAAATATGTGCTCTTTGGCATTCCCGAAGATATTGGCGTGCGGGCCAATTTCGGACGACCTGGAGCCGCTTCGGCGTGGGAAAGTGCCGTAAAAAGCATTGCCAACATCCAATACAACCGGTTTTGCAAAGGGGAACAGTTGCTCATTTTGGGCCAACTCGACGTGAGTGAAGAAATGGAGGCTGTCAAAGACCTCGACTTCCATAAAATTGCGGATCGCAAAAAGTTGAGTGACACTGTCGTGACGATTGATAAGGAAGTTGCACACATTATTTGCACGATCGTAAAATCAGGAAAAATCCCAATTGTCATTGGCGGCGGCCACAACAACTCCTATGGCAATATTAAAGGTATGGCGCTCGCCAAAGGAAAGCCGGTCAACGCCGTAAATTTCGATGCGCATTCCGATTTCAGGATCCTCGAAGGTCGGCATAGCGGCAATGGTTTTTCGTATGCTTACGAAGAAGGGTTCCTGCAACGGTATTTTATTTTCGGGCTCCACGAAAACTATACTTCAAAGAAAGTGCTCAACATCATCAAAAAAATATACAATCGCGTGCGGTTCAATACCTATGACGAAATCGCCATCCGAAAGCACAAAAACTTTGATGACGAAATGCGAAAGGCCTATGCTTTTATTGATAATGCGTGTTTTGGGATTGAGATCGACCTTGATGCCATTCCAAATATTGCAAGCAGTGCAATGACATTGAGTGGATTTTCGGTTGAACAGGTAAGGCAGTTTGTGCATTTCTTCGGGCAAAGCCGCAATGCAGGCTATCTGCACATTTGTGAAGGCGCACCAGATCTTGGTGAAGAGAAAAACAACCATCTCATTGGCAAGCTCATCGGCTATTTGGTAACCGATTTTATGAAAGCCAATGACCCGTCGGAAGCCATTTTGAACGAAATGGAAGTCAATTTATAATCCGAAATCCACTTGAAATTAAATAACCTATCTTTGCGGCGGATCCGTTAAAATTCGGGTTCATAATTTTACACTATAATATGTTATTCGAAGATTTATCACTTTCAAAAAGTATACAAAGGGCCGTATTTGAAGAAGGCTATACAGAACCAACCCCAATCCAGGAACAAAGTATTCCGATCGTTTTAGCTGGCCGCGACCTTGTAGGCTGCGCACAGACCGGAACAGGTAAAACAGCCGCATTCGCGATTCCGATCATACACCAGCTCCATCGCATTGTCGGGTCATCCAATAAAAAGAAAACCATTCGCGCTCTGGTAGTAACACCAACACGCGAGCTTGCCGTACAGATCGGACAAAACTTCGACAATTACGGGAAATATACGAACCTCACACAGCTGACCATTTTTGGCGGCGTTTCACAAGTTCCGCAGGTTGATGTCTTGCGAAAAGGTGTTGATATTTTAATCGCCACTCCGGGAAGATTGCTCGATTTACACAAACAGGGTTATATTGATCTTGACCACCTGCATACGCTCGTACTTGACGAAGCCGACCAAATGCTCGATATGGGATTTGTAAATGATGTCAAGAAAATTGTAAAGCTTACGCCAAACAACAGGCAGACCTTGCTTTTCTCAGCTACCATGCCCATGGCGATCCGGGAATTGGCAGAAATGTTTTTAAAAGATCCCGCGTCGGTAACGGTTTCTCCTGTTTCATCAACTGCCGAAAAAGTAGAACAGCGCATTTACTTTGTTGACAAAACCGAAAAACGCAATCTGCTCTACCATTTGATCCGCAACGAAAAATTGTCCGATGTCCTTGTTTTTTCGCGTACAAAGCATGGCGCCGACAATGTGGTAAAAGCGTTGCGCAAACATGGCGTACCGGCCGAAGCCATTCATGGCGACAAATCGCAGAACGCGCGACAACGTGTGCTTGACGCTTTCAAAAATAAGGAAGTAGGCGTTTTGGTTGCTACCGATATTGCCGCTCGCGGAATTGACATCGACCAATTGCCTTTCGTTATCAATTTTGATTTGCCAAACATTCCAGAAACTTATGTGCACCGAATCGGAAGAACAGGACGCGCTGGAAATGGCGGAATTGCGATATCTTTTTGCAGCAAAGACGAAGAGCCGTATTGGAAAGATATCAAGAAACTGATCAAAGTAGATGTTGAAACGATTTTAGATCATCCCTATCCTTGGAAAGAAGGAAGTCCGGCAGAAACAGCAGCCCCGCCAAAAAATTCGAACCGAAGCGGAGGCGCACACAAATCGAGAAAGTCAACGACTTCAAAACAAAATAAAAAACGCTGGTACTAACCGGCGTTTAGTTTTTAAGAATCAGGCTTTGGATCATCTGGAATAATGTCGCGGGATCAAAAGGTTTGATGATAATGTCATTGATTCCTGCCGACACGGCTTCTTCGGTGATTTCCTCCTTATCGAATGCCGTCAAAGCAATAATTGGTGTTTTTATTCCCATTTTGCGAACCCTGCGGCTTGTTTCGAATCCGTTGATTACAGGCATATTGATATCCATCAGGATAATATCGTATTTTTCGGTTTGCAGCAATTCAAGCGCCGCAAAGCCGTCGGCAACGATATCACAATTTACTTGCTGTTTTTCCATAATTTTTTTGGTAACCATCTGGTTGATCTTGTTGTCCTCGACAATGAGGATCCGGAGGTCTTCCTGAATTGTGAAAACAACTTCTATATTGTTGATGTAGTCGTCTTTGAGGATTTCCTTGGGCTCGAATCCGATCGTGAATGTGAATGTGGTTCCTTCACCAGGCTTACTTTCAAGATAAATCTTGCTTCCGAAAAGTTCAACAAGTCTTTTGACAATTGCGAGGCCCAATCCGGTTCCCTGATAATCTTCGTCCTTGCGGCTGATCTGAACGAACGTATCAAATATTTTTTCCTGGTCTTCCGGTGCAATCCCGACGCCATTGTCACTGACCTTAAACATAACATAATGGATATTTCCGGATACTTTCGTTTGTTCGGCAGTGACTTTTACAGTTCCATTATTGGTAAACTTCATGGCATTACTTGTAAGGTTCATTATAATCTGCGACAACCGAAGCTTATCTCCTATGAGCAGTTTCGGAATGTTTTTGTCGATGTTGAAAATTATCTCATTGTGGTGATTCGTCGCAATGTATTTGACCGAATTGATCACCGTATTCATTTCTTCCTCAAGATTGAAAGGCTCTTTCTCAAGTATGATGCGTTTTTCTTCGATCTTGTTCATCTGCAACAGGTCATTAACTAGCGACAGTAAATATTTTGCTGAGAATTTGAGGGAATTCAAATGCGGACTGTCGGCGAGCTCTTTGTGCTCATCGGCAATCATATTCGTAATTCCGACCACACCATACAAAGGGGTACGCAGTTCGTGCGTAATCGTTGATACAAATTGCGTTTTGAGCTGCGATGCCTCCTCCGCCTTTTTAATTGCGGCCGTGAGGTCGTCATTGACTTGCAGTAAGTCTTTATTGGCTTTTTTCCTGAAGTTATTATTGCGATACATCATCACTACAAACACTAAAAGTATAATGCAGATGACGATGAAAAGCGACGAAACGATCTTGGAAGTGGCGAGTTTCTGCTGATGGATTTCATTTTCGAGCTCAATGCGCTCGAGCTGAATTTTATAGACATCGAGTTCAATTTGCATCGCCGACTTATCAATGGCATTCCTTTTTTCTTCGGAATAAATCACCTTGGAGAGCGAATCTTTTAGATTTTTATATTGATCCGCCAATTCGGTTTGATGGAATCTCGCGTAATGCTCCGAAAGGTTTTCATAGCCGTTGACAATAAAATTGTTCATGTTGCTTTTCTTCGCAATCGCTATCGATTTGAAGAAATAGTCCTCGGCAACTTTAGGCTTATTCATATTGCTGTTGTAAATGCCAAGCAGCGAATTAACCGTGGCCCTGGCTTCTTCCTCGCTTTTTCTGTTTACGTAATCGGCTACTTCTTTGACGTAAACGATACCAGATTTAAAGTCATTAATCGAGAAATAAGCGCTCGCTATGTTGAGTTTGGTGTAAGTAATTTGAACGCTGTCGTCCAATTTAACCGCGTATTCAAGCGACTTGATATAATAATCTATACCTTTTTTGGCGTCATGGTTGGAGAAGTAATAAGAACTGCCGAGGTTTCCGTAAATCCAGTTTTTTAAGTGGTCGTCCTCAATCTTATTGGCATGGTTCAGTGCCTTATTGTAAAATTCAATCGCGCGTTTCGAGTCGGAAAACTCATCATATACAACGCCAATCGAATTGTAAGCATGTGCAATGAGGTAATCATCATCAATCCGATATGCCCTGTCAAGCGCCTGTTTGGCAGTATTGAGCGCCTTAACATACTCGGCTTTACTGAAATGCAGGCTTGCTGCATCGATTTGGTTTTCAATACTTTTCTTCTCCGCATCCAATGATTGGGCATTGCCGAAAGACGCCAATAAAAGCAGTAAAATTGCAACAGATTTCCTCAATTGAATGGTGTTATAATTAACAAAATATCCCAACGCCTCGACGTTGGGATAGGTATTCAAATATTTTTAGTTCCGAATCAACTTTCTGTATTTAAGACGTTTCGGCGTCAAATCGCCACCAAGGCGTTTCTTTTTGTTTTCTTCGTAATCTGAGAAACCGCCTTCAAAATAATATACTTCCGAATTGCCTTCAAATGCCAAGATGTGCGTACAAATTCTGTCGAGGAACCACCTGTCGTGCGAAATCACTACAGCACATCCTGCAAAATTTTCGAGTCCTTCCTCGAGCGCTCTCAACGTATTGATATCAAGGTCGTTCGTAGGCTCATCAAGCAATAAAACATTCCCTTCTTCCTTTAAAGTCATTGCAAGGTGCAAACGGTTGCGCTCTCCTCCGGATAACATCGAAACTTTCTTATTTTGATCGCTTCCGCCAAAATTAAAACGCGACAAATAGGCACGCGAATTGACCTGGCGCCCACCCATCATAATGAGTTCCTGGCCGTCACAGAAGTTTTCCCAGATCGATTTATCGGGATTGATATTCGAATGTGATTGGTCAACATACGCGATCTTAACGGTATCGCCTATAGCAAATTCGCCAGCATCGGGTTTCTCTTCTCCCATGATCATCCGGAAAATGGTTGATTTACCGGCACCATTGGGTCCGATAATTCCAACAATTCCAGCTTGTGGTAAAGTAAAATTCAGATTGTCATATAATAATTTATCGCCATACGCTTTGGCAACGCCTTTTGCTTCGATGACGTTTGTCCCAAGACGCGGTCCATTCGGAATATAAATTTCAAGATTTTCATCGAGTTGTTTTTGATCCTCGTTGAGCAATTTATCATAATTTTGAAGACGCGCTTTTTGCTTGGTCTGTCTTCCTTTAGCGCCCTGACGCACCCAGTCGAGCTCGCGTTCGAGCGTTTTCCTTCTCTTTGAAGCCACTTTCTCCTCCTGCTCCATGCGTTTCGATTTTTGGTCAAGCCATGAAGAATAATTTCCTTTCCACGGAATGCCTTCTCCGCGATCCAATTCCAAAATCCATCCCGCAACATTATCAAGAAAATAACGGTCGTGCGTTACTGCGATTACCGTTCCCGCATACTGTGCAAGGTGTTGCTCAAGCCACAAAACACTCTCCGCATCAAGGTGGTTCGTTGGCTCATCCAATAAAAGCACATCGGGCTGCTGCAGAAGCAAGCGGCAAAGTGCCACGCGGCGCCGTTCTCCACCAGAAAGATTTTTGATTGGCATGTCAGGCTCCGGCGTGCGAAGCGCATCCATTGCGATTTCGAGCTTGGTATCGATTTCCCATGCACCAAGTGCATCTATTTTATCCTGAAGATCTGCTTGCCTGTCCATAAGCTGCTGCATTTTATCAGCATCTTCATAAACTTCGGGCAAACCAAACATATCATTGATTTTATTGAACTCATCAAGAACCGCCATCGTTTCGGCGACGCCTTCGCGCACAATTTCGATTACGGTTTTGCTGTCATCGAGTTTTGGTTCTTGCTCTAGGTAACCCACTGTATAACCCGGTGCGAAGACTACGTCACCCTGATAATTCTTATCGACTCCGGCAATGATTTTCAATAAGGAAGACTTTCCGGAACCATTAAGACCGAGGATTCCGATTTTAGCGCCATAGAAAAAACTCAGGTATATATTTTTTAAAACTTGCTTATCGCTGCTTGAGTAGGTTTTACTCACTTTCTGCATCGAGAATATTACTTTTTTATCGTCTGACATTTGTATTGTAATTTAATTTGTTAATCTAAACCCTTCCTTTCAACGCGTTGAAAACCCATGCATTTGCCAAGAATCCGACGCCGACCGCGCCAAATCCCCATCCTGCAATGTCATCATATCTGAACGCGCCAAGACTTATAAGCAACAATCCCATGACGATCATGATAAAAGTTGCCCAGCCTAAAATTGTATTCTTATTCATTCCCATAAACGTAATGGTGTTTTAAGCGCAAATATCGGTATTAATCTCTAATTTATTGAATTTTGGATTCCTAATCTCATTTACAATTGTGGAATGTCTTCGTACTGATATCCCCTAACATACGTGTACCAAACTTGTAAAGTCGAAGAATCCTCCCAGGTTATAATTCCTCCTGAAAAATAGTCACCACCGTTTTGGCTGTAACCGCATCCTTTTATTTCACCAGTTGACGGATGCTTAAAATAGGGCCTCGGTCTTCGCGTTGCTAAATAATACAAATTCATATCAGTAAGTAATGCAGCGAATCCGTGATAGCCTAATACGTTGTAAAAAGGTCCTAGTTGTGTGTCAGTGAAAAACAATGGATTAGCTGTATTAGCCTCCATGAGATAAATGTCCTTCTCGTCGTTCATTTTAAAAATGTGACTACCGTAAAAATAGTTGTCTGTTGTACTGTCATACGTTATAGGCGTGACTTCACTATTATGTAAAACACCACTTAATTTCCCGGTATTGTCGTATAAAAGCGTGAAAATATCCGTGCCATTTACGGTCACTGTTTTTAATGAAAATTCTTCGTATGAGTATGTGTAGGTATTAGACATACCGCCACTCACTTGGGTTGTAATCAATCGATGGCGATTGTCGTATGAAAAGTTGTAGGTTAGGTTTAATGGTACATAAGCAGAACTTATCAACTCTACTTTCACAGGAAGATGGATATCATAATATGGAAATGGTTCATTGCTATTCGTGCTATTGCTTTCGTCGCCCGAGCAGGAACATAAAATAAGAAATATTGAAAAAAGCGCAAAAAAGTTTTTCATCAAAATTGTTTTAGAATTAATTAAAAATCCCAATCAGCATTTCCTTCAATAGGTCGCCATTCGGCATTGCATTAGCACCAACACCTTTACTTTTGACATCGATATCGCGTAATGTCGCTACAATCGAACTGACTTTTTTCATCGGATAATTGCGTAAAGCGACATCGTAATCTTTTAGAAAATACGGGCTCACACCCAATACCGAGGCTACGTTTTTTGGATTTCTGTCTTTGAGTCCATGATATTTTAACAGCTTTGTAAAAAAGCTAAACACAAGGCTCGTCGTGACCACCATCGGATTGTCTTTGGGATTATCGGCAAAATATTGCGCAATTTTGTAAGCTTTGAGTTGGTTTTTCGAACCGAGCGCATTCTGTAATTCAAACACGTTGAAGTCTTTACTGAAACCAATATTTTCCTCGATATGCTTTGGTGAAATTGTGCTTCCTTTTGGCAAAATGATCTGCAGTTTTTCGAGTTCATTATTGATTTTGCTCAAGTCGGTACCCAAAAACTCTACGAGCATTGCCGACGCTTTGGGTTCAATGGTAAAACCTTTTCCCTGCAACACGCGCTTGATCCACTCACCAATTTGGCTCTCGTATAATTTCTTACTTTCATAAATGAGTCCGTTCTTGTCAATCAGTTTGGTAACTTTCTTGCGCTTATCAAGCGTCTTATATTTGTAGCAGAAAACGAGCACTGTTGACGGCATAGGATTTTCCGCGTAACTTTCAAGTTTGTCGATATTTTTGCTCAGGTCCTGCGCCTCTTTGACAATAATTACCTGACGTTCAGCCATCATCGGATAACGTTTTGCAGAAGAAATCACGTCCTCCATCGTTACGTCCCTGCCGTATAAAACCGTTTGATTGAAACCCTTTTCATCTTCCGATAAAACATTTTGCTCAATATAATCCGAAAGGCGGTCGATGTAATACGGCTCTTCGCCCATGAGGAAATAAATTGGCCGGATATTTCCGCCTTTGATATCATTTACGATTTTTAATACTTCATCCATACTTTGAAAATTCAATGAAATAAAAACTAAATAACTATTTTTGCGGCATGCAGCAATTGAATTTTCCAGTTTATAACTTTCGATTCAAAAATAGTGAAAATAAAGTCGCCATTTTTGACGAAATCCGGAAAAAATTTATAATCCTTTCGCCCGAAGAATGGGTGCGTCAGCATGTTGTTCAATACTTTTTACAGGAAAAAAAATACCCGAAATCGCTGATCAATGTTGAAAAGCTTCTCAAAATTAACGGGTTGACAAAACGATACGATGTCGTGGTTTTCAATCCCGATGGCTCCATTTTTATTCTCGTTGAATGCAAAGCGCCTGAGATTAAAATCGCACAAAACACTTTCGACCAGATTGCGCGCTACAACCTTACAATGAAGGCCGAATTTCTGATGATTACCAATGGCCATAATCATTACTTTTGCCAAATGGATTTTGAAAATGAAAAATACAATTTTCTCCACGAACTGCCGCATTATGCCGGACAACCATAAACCATTCCTTTGAAAAAAATCGCTGTCGTCATATTGAATTGGAACGGACAAAAATTGCTCGGGCAGTTTTTGCCTTCTGTCATTAAATACTCTGAGGAGGCCGACATTTACGTTGCCGATAATGCTTCTGATGACGATTCTGTTGATTTCGTGAAAGCGCATTTTCCTACGGTGAAAATTATTGAAAACAAATCGAACTTTGGCTTCGCGCGGGGTTACAATGAAGCGCTGCAACACATTGATGCCGATATTTTTGCGCTTGTAAATTCTGATATCGAAGTCACATCAAATTGGCTCACTCCAGTTCTTGAAACTTTCGAAAACGAGCCGCAAACCGCCATTATCCAACCCAAAATCCGCGACTTCAAGAACAAAGACTATTTTGAATATGCCGGAGCCGCAGGAGGATTCATCGACAAATACGGTTATCCGTATTGCCGCGGACGCATTTTCGACACTATTGAAAAAGATACCAATCAATACAATGACAATACAGAAATATTCTGGGCTTCGGGCGCGTGTTTTTTTATCCGCAGTTTGGCATTTAAACAACTAGACGGTTTCGATATTGATTTTTTCGCCCATCAGGAAGAAATCGATTTGTGCTGGCGTGCGTTCAATAAGGGTTATAAAACCAAATACGTTTCTACTTCAACAGTGTACCATGTCGGTGGCGCAACGCTGCAAAAGAGCAATCCCCGCAAAACGTACCTCAATTTCCGGAATTCTTTGCTGATGCTGACCAAAAACCTGCCGCGAAAAGTTCTCTTCAAGATACTCTTTATACGACTCGTGTTAGATGGAATCGCGGGAATTCAATTCCTCTTAACCGGAAAATTTTCCCATTGCTTTGCGGTTATAAAGGCCCACTTTTCTTTTTACGGCCAATTTTCAAATGCAAAGCGTAAGCGTTCAGATGTTCAATTGTCGAATTATTTCAAAATAAAAAGTGTTGTTTGGAATTATCACATCAAAAAGATAAAGACCTTCAAAAGCCTTTTTAACAATAGTTTAAGCTAAATAGGCTTTTCAAAGCATTTTAAAATGTTAAATTTGTAAGCAAACTAAAAATCAAAATCATGAAAAGAATCATTTTAGCGCTTTCGGTGGTTGCGCTTTTCGCCACGACCGGATGCGGTACCAAAAAGAAACTTGCAGCCTGCGAAGCGCACAACAAGGAAATTCAGGACTTGCTTAATTCGGCAACCGTAAAACTCAATACGTGCCTTAGCGAAAAAGAAGCGATGCTTGGTCAAATGGAATATCTTAAAAAGAATAATAACGACCTCATCAACAATATGGGCAACATGACAACGTTGTCAACCAAAGGCGCGCAAAACATCGAAAAGGCGCTCGAATCGATGAAAGAAAAAGACCTTAAAATCACACGTCTTCAGGATGCGCTTACAAAAAAAGACAGTGTAACACTGGCGCTTGTGACCAGCCTCAAAAAAGAAGTCGGTATTAACGATCCCGATATTCAGGTCAATGTTGAAAAAGGCGTTGTATTTATCTCAATCGCTGATAAACTTTTGTTCAAAAGCGGTAGCTATTTAGTGAGCGATCGTGCCAAAGAGGTCCTTGCCAAAGTTGCTAAAGTGGTCAACAGCAAACCAACATTTGAATGTATGGTTGAAGGACACACTGATAACGTTCCTTACAAATCTAATGGTGTTTTGCTTGACAACTGGGACTTGAGCGTAAAGCGTTCAACCTCGATTGTACGTATTTTAACAGAGCTTGGCGTACAGCCAAAACAATTGATAGCAGCTGGGCGTAGCGAATACATTCCGCTTGTCGACAACAATACCTCTGAAAACCGTGCAATCAACAGACGTACAAGAATTGTCGTACTTCCTAAAATCGACGAGTTCTACGATATGATTGAAAAAGAAATGAAGTCGTTGACAAAAAAATAACCAACTGATAATATCATTAATAAAGGCGCTTCCTGTTGGAGGCGCTTTTTTGTCATGAGCGGAGTCGAAGGATGCAGCTATTCCCGCTTTCCGTTGCAATCTTTTTGTTTCTAAAGAAAAAACAAAAAGGATTTCCACTGCAATCAGGGCTGAAACCGAGTCAAAAAAATCGTCAGAAAATATCTGGATCGCCTTTGCCTTCCCTTACAACAACGGGCTCATATCCCGACAAATCAATAATTGTCGATCCAATGTTATCGCCATATCCACCATCAATCACAACATCTACAAGATTCTGCCATTTCTCGAAAATAAGCTCCGGATCTGTCGAATATTCAATCACCTCATCATCATCATGAATTGATGTTGACACAATCGGATTGCCCAATTCTTTTACAATGCAAAGTGCAATGTTATTATCGGGAACACGGATTCCGACAGTCGTTTTCTTTTTAAATTCTTTCGGAAGGTTGTTGTTGCCGGGCAGAATGAAAGTATAAGGTCCGGGCAAAGCACGCTTGAGTAATTTAAACGTAGAAGTATCGATCTGCTTCACATAATCCGATAAATTACTCAAATCGGAACATACAAATGAAAAATTGGCTTTCTCGAGTTTTACGCCTTTAATCTTTGCTATTCGGTCTAAGGCTTTAGAATTGGTAATATCGCAGCCCAAACCATATACCGTATCGGTAGGATAAATTACAAGTCCGCCATTGCGCAACACGTCCACTACTTTTTTAATAGCCGCTTCGTTTGGCTTGTCTTCGTATATTTTAATGAATTGACTCATTTCAATTAATAGTGAATAGTTAATAATGACTAATGGGCAATACGTAATGTGCTTTGTCAGTGTGACCCAACATCATCGATCCTTTTTTTACGTTATAAATATTAATTATTCATTATCAATTAATAACGTCAAGTTTCGCAAAACGCAGTAGCAATTTCTTGATTCCCCCAACTTCAAACCTGATTTCTGCTTTCTTATCGGCGCCAGCTCCTTCTAGATTGATGACTTCCCCTTTTCCAAAACGCTCATGCATCACGACATCCCCGACCGTCAACTTACTATCAAATAAATTCGAATTGGGTGCATTCGCCGACAAAGGCTTCAGCTTTCTGATATCGAGATTTGGTTTCGGTTCATTATCAGTAATGTATTTCGGCGGCGTTCCCGCGACGGGTTTTGCCAACCGCAATTTCGATTTGTCGATATCACCAAAAATATCAGTATCAATCATCGGTTTATAACGGTAGTTCGTTTCCTCTCCGCTCAGATATTCGAGATACTGCCCGTCGATTTCATTGATAAACCGCGATGGTTCACTGTCAGTCAATTTTCCCCAACGATAACGCGATTGTGCATATGTTAAATACGCCTGCTTTTCGGCACGCGTCAACGCCACGTAGAACAAACGGCGTTCTTCTTCGAGTTCACTGCGCGTGCTCATACTCATCGCGCTTGGAAAAAGATCTTCTTCCATGCCTACGATAAATACATAAGGAAACTCCAATCCTTTCGCCAGGTGAATCGTCATCAGCGCCACGCGGTCGTCATCTCCTGTATCTTTATCCGAATCGGTCGCCAATGCAACGTCTTCCATAAATTCCGATAATGCCCCGGTAGCGCCATCGATTTCCTTTTGTCCTTCGGTAAAATCCTTGATACCGTTGAGCAATTCCTCGATATTTTCAATGCGTGCGATTCCCTCAGGCGTGCCGTCTTTCTTAAGTTCCTGCACCAGTCCGGTTTTTTTCGCCACATGATCGGCAATATAAAAGGCGTCGTGATTCTGGTTGATTATCTGGAAACTCTGGATCATCGTGACAAAATCCTGAAGCTTGGCTTTGGTGCCGGCATTCAGTTTTAAATCGATTTTATCAATGTTCTGCATCACTTCAAAAATCGAACGTTTGTAATGATTCGCCGCAACTGTCAATTTTTCAATTGTTGTATCCCCAATTCCGCGTGAAGGATAATTGATTACACGAATCAATGCTTCTTCGTCTTTCGGATTCAACACCAACCGCAAATAACACAAAACGTCTTTGATTTCCTTTCTTTGGTAAAATGAAAGTCCGCCATAAATGCGATACGGAATATCTCGCTTTCTAAGCGCGTCCTCCATCGCACGTGACTGTGCATTTGTTCTGTACAAAATAGCAAATTCACCGTTATTCATCTGATTGAGCATCTTTTGCTCCCATATCGTACTGGCAACAAAACGGCCTTCTTCGGCGTCAGTAACACTGCGGTTGACTTTTATTTTATTTCCGTAATCGTTTGCTGTCCAAACAATCTTGTCAAGTTTGACTTTATTCTTATCAATAATCGAATTCGCAGCTTCAACAATATTTTTCGTTGAACGGTAATTCTGCTCGAGTCGATAAGTCTGCACGCCCTCATAATCTTTTTGAAAATTAAGAATGTTATTGATGTTGGCGCCGCGGAAAGCATAAATACTCTGCGCATCATCACCAACGACGCAAATATTCTGGAAACGGTCAGACAACGCGCGCACAATCAAATATTGCGAATGGTTGGTATCCTGATACTCATCAACGAGGATGTATTTAAAACGGTTCTGGTATTTCGAAAGCACATCAGGAAAAAGATTCAGCAATTCATTCGTTTTCAACAGCAAATCATCAAAATCCATTGCGCCCGCTTTGAAACAACGATCGACGTAATTCTGATAGATGTCTCCGAGCCGCGGTTTCTTGCTCATCGCATCAGCTTCCTGCAATTCAGGATTGTTAAAATAAGCTTTTACGGTAATGAGGCTGTTTTTATACGATGAAATCCGGCCCAAAATCTGCTTTGGCTTATAAATGTCCTTATCGAGTTGCATCTCTTTGATAATCGCCGAAATCAACCGAACGCTATCCTGTGTATCATAAATCGTAAAGTTCGAAGGATAACCCAGCTTATCAGCTTCCGAACGCAAAATGCGTGCAAACACCGAGTGGAAAGTTCCCATCCATAAGTTTTTGGCTTCGCTCGTCCCTACAATCTGCGCGATACGGCTTTTCATTTCGCGCGCCGCCTTGTTCGTAAAAGTAAGTGCGAGGATGTTGAAAGCGTCAACACCCTGGTTCATCAGGTAGGCAATACGAACCGTAAGTACCCGCGTTTTTCCCGAACCCGCGCCCGCTATAATAATCATCGGACCGTCTTTCTGTAGTACGGGCTGCTGCTGCGCTTCGTTGAGCTGGCTTATATATTTCTGCATTATTGTAAATGGTAAATGGTAACATGTTGAGTCCTATGATATAAACGACGCAACAGTAATCGCACAAAAATAAGGTTACTTGACGTGGATTACAATAAAATTGACAGCGAATTTATCAACTAAAAATTATATTTTTGTTCACCCGAAAACAAAGGGCAAAACCTACATAAAAAAATAGATTAACCATGGACACAACCCGATTTATCGAATTATTGGCTTACACTTTACCCGCGCTGATTACAGGAGCCGTAGCGTATTATTTTTTCCAGATGCATTTCAAAAATGAAGAAGGACGCCGTCGCTACGCCATGCAAAAAGAATCACAAAAGGACGCGCTGCCTTTACGCCTGCAGGCTTTCGAACGCATGGTTTTATTTCTCGAACGCATCAATCCAACGAAACTATTGATTCGCATAACGCCGCTTTCACAAGACAAAAACGATTACGAAAACTTTGTCATCGCGCAGATCGAGCAGGAATTCGAGCACAACCTTACCCAACAAATCTATATGTCAGACGAATGCTGGACAATCATTCAAACCGCAAAAAATGCGACGATCCAAATGATCCGCCGTGCCGGAATGAGTGACCGCGTTGACAGCGCCGATAAACTGCGTGAAGTGATCCTCAATGATTTGATGGAAAAAGCAACGCCAAGCAGCGCGGCTTTGAGCTATTTAAAGAATGAGCTCAAAGAATTTATGTAGTATCATAAGTATTTAAAAAAAAAGCCGCAATTATCATTTGCGGCTTTTTTTTATCTGGAATAATTCGGCGCCTCTTTCGTAATCGTTACATTATGCGGATGGCTTTCGTTAATCCCACTTGTCGTAATGCGTACAAAGCGCCCGGTTTCCTGCAACGTCGAAATATCCTTTGAACCACAATAACCCATTCCGGCGCGCAATCCGCCAATGAATTGCTGCATGCTTTCGTTGAGCTCTCCTTTATATGGCACGCGTCCCACGATTCCTTCAGGAACCAGTTTTTTAATGTCATCTTCAACATCCTGGAAATAACGGTCTTTCGATCCTTCCTGCATCGCCTCAACCGAACCCATGCCGCGATACGATTTAAATTTCCTGCCTTCAAAAATGATAGTTTCTCCCGGCGATTCCTTTGTTCCTGCAAGCAACGATCCCATCATCACCGAATCGGCTCCCGCGGCAAGCGCCTTCGGAATATCGCCCGTATATCGGATTCCGCCATCTGCAATCACCGGAACACCGCTGCCTTTAATCGCTGCTGCCACTTCTAATACCGCCGAAAATTGCGGAAATCCCACACCGGCCACAATTCGCGTCGTACAAATCGAACCCGGACCAATTCCCACTTTCACGCCATCAGCGCCATTGTCAACCAAATATTTCGCGGCTTCGGCTGTGGCAATATTGCCAACAATCACATCTATTTTTGGAAATTGTGATTTAACTTCTTTCAATACATTGACAACACCTTCTGTATGCCCGTGTGCCGTATCAATAATAATCGCATCAACGCCCGCATTGACCAATGCTTCTGCTCTTTTTACCGCATCGCCTGTTACGCCGATTGCCGCAGCAACACGCAATCGCCCGAAAGTATCTTTATTGGCAATCGGTTTCTGCGTCAGTTTGGTAATATCGCGGAAAGTTATGAGTCCGACGAGTTTGTAACTCGCATCAACCACAGGTAATTTCTCAATCTTGTTGCCTTGCAAAACCACCTCAGCCTGCTCGAGAGAAGTTCCCTCCGCAACCGTAACCAGATTTTCACTTGTCATGATTTCAACAATCGGACGCGCGCTATTTTTTTCGAAACGCAAATCACGATTTGTAACAATGCCTTTTAGTTTCTTATGTTCGTCAACAATCGGAATCCCGCCAATCCCAAATTCCTTCATCGCGGCTTTCGCATCGGCAACCGTAGCCGTTAAAGGCAACGTCACGGGATCGATAATCATCCCCGATTCAGCGCGTTTTACTTTGCGAACTTTTGCCGCCTGCTGCTCGATTGTCATGTTTTTGTGGAGTACGCCAATCCCGCCTTCCTGCGCCATTGCAATCGCCATCGCGCTTTCGGTCACCGTGTCCATCGCTGCCGAAACTATCGGAACATTGAGCGTTATATTTCGCGAAAACTTCGATTGGATATTGACTTCCCGTGGAAGCACATTTGAATAATTAGGAACCAGCAGTACATCATCGTACGTTAAACCTTCGCCGATAATCTTGGAGTTGTGTGCGTTCATTGCAATTTGTAGTTGTAGTTAAATTGCAGGCAAATTTAGTCAATTAATAATTGTTAATTGTTAATTGTTAATTGTTAATTAGAACAAGGAGCAATTTCCTGCTGTCCGCTATATCTTTTGTCCGCTAAAGAAGCGAAACAAAAGGATACCGCTTCCATCAGGGCTAGGCATCCGAACTTTAATGAAATTCTCCGAATAGTTTCGTCGCTTCGTTGAAAGCACTTTCAAAAGCCATGGGACTTGCGTTTGTATTTTCTTTTTGCACCGTAAAATAAGAAAGTAATTTCTCTGTCGGCATATTGCCCGTAAGTTTATCCGTCGCCATCGGGCAGCCTCCAAATCCCTGGATTGCGCCATCGTACCGCCGGCATCCGGCTTTGTAAGCAGCATCGATTTTCTCATGCCATTTGTCGGGCGTCGTATGCAGGTGCGCGCCAAATTCGATTTGCGGATATTTAGGGATCAGGTTCGAAAATAAATACGTAATCACGTCGGGCGTCGAACTTCCCACAGTATCCGAAAGCGATAAAATTTTCACGCCCATATTCGACAATCTTTCCGTCCACTCGCCGACGATATCGACATTCCATGGATCGCCATAAGGATTTCCGAATCCCATCGACAAATACGCCACAACTTCTTTATTTGTATTATCAGCAAGATCGAGGATTTCGCGAAGTGTCACCAATGATTCAACGATAGTTTTATGCGTGTTCCGCATCTGGAAATTCTCGGAGATTGAAAAAGGAAAACCCAAGTATCGTATTTCCGAGAACTGAGAAGCCGTTGCTGCGCCCTGCGTATTCGCAATAATTGCAAGCAGTTTACTTTTCGTTTGCGACAAATCGAGTTGCGCCAATACCTCAGCGGTGTCCTGCATCTGCGGAATGGCTTTTGGCGAGACGAAACTTCCAAAATCTATCGTGTCAAAACCCACGCGCAGCAGCGATTGGATATATGCTGTTTTGCGCGCTGTAGGGATAAACGGTTTGATGCCTTGCATAGCGTCGCGCGGACATTCAATGATTTTTATTGGCTCCATAGCGGCTCAAAGATAACAATGTATTGCATTTTATGAAAACGTTTTCGTTATTTTAAGTATTACATAATTTGGTAATAATTAAAAATATTACATAAAAGTGTAATAAATAAAAATATTACGTAATATTGTAATATAATTGTATCCTACTATGACCTCTATTATCACCGGAGACATCATCAATTCTCGCAAAGTACCGCCAAAGTTATGGATGGACGGGCTGAAGACGTATTTCTCCACAATCGGCAGCACGCCCCAAACATGGGAAATCTATCGCGGGGATGCATTCCAGCTCGAAGTTGCAAATCCAGAAGAAGCATTGCATACCGCACTTCGCATCAAAGCCTATCTCAAAACCCTGCAGCTCGACGCACGCATGAGCGTTGGCTTTGGCGACAAAAGCTACGCTGCCGCACGAATCTCTGAAAGCAATGGCTCGGCGTTTGTGCGCTCGGGAGAATTGTTTGAAACGCTTAAAAAGCAAAAAGTCACGCTTGCCCTAAACAGCGGCAACGAAGACTTTGATCAGCAGTTCAACCTCATGTTACGCCTTGCATTAACTTTTATGGACAATTGGCTCGCACAGCCGGCAGAATTTGTTGTAGCGGCGCTCGATAATCCCGATTTTTCCCAAGAGGAAATCGGTGGATTGCTCGGAATTAATCAGGCAGCTGTGAGTCGGCGTCGCAAACGCGCCCAGTTCGACCTCCTCCTCGACCTCGACATTTATTTCAGAACCAAAGTAAAAACGTTATGATTGTTTTTGTAAAACTACTGCTCGCCCATCTGCTCGGCGATTTCATTTTGCAGCCCACAACCTGGGTTCTCGATAAAGAACAAAAAAAATATAAGAGTCCATTTCTGTACATCCACGTTTTATTGCATGGTTTGCTCGCATGGCTGTTGATCTGCGATGTTGCTTTCTGGCCGTATGCATTATTGCTTGCGGTTGTTCATGGCGCAATCGACCTCATGAAACTGCAATGGCAAACATCAAAAACCAAACGCTACTGGTTTATCGGCGACCAGACATTACACATATTTTCTCTCGTTGGCATCACGCTATTATGGAACGGTACCGACCTCAACACCTATATTATCGACAACCGATTTTGGATTTATTTCACGGGGATTTTACTGTTGACAACACCTGCTTCACTTGTCATTAAAAATATCATTTCGATATGGACACCCGATGAGCCGCCGGTCAAAGAAGCCGATTTGCAAAACGCAGGAAAATATATCGGAATTCTTGAAAGACTTTTCGTTTTTTTCTTTATCGTAACTGGCTATTTTGCTTCGATTGGGTTTCTAATGGCTGCCAAGTCAATTTTCCGCTTTGGCGACCTTACGCAATCCAAAGACCGCAAGCTTACCGAATATGTATTGATTGGCACTTTAATCAGTTTCGGCGTCGCGATCGCCGTTGGTTTTCTCGTTAAATACGCGTTACGATTGCTCTAATATTTTTTTATTGATGGCTTTGACCAATGCCGGGCCCTCGTAAATAAACCCTGTATATAATTGGATAAGGCTGGCGCCAGCTTCGAGTTTCTCAATTGCATCTTCAGGCGAATGGATTCCGCCAACGCCAATAATAGGGAATGCTTTGTTGCTTTGTTCAGAAAGGAAACGAATCACTTCGGTAGCGCGTTTGGTTAACGGCTTTCCTGATAATCCTCCGGTTTCTGTTTTATTTTCAGAATGCAATCCTTCACGCGATAAAGTGGTGTTTGTCGCAATTATACCCGCAATCTGCGTTTCTTTTACGATTTCGATAATATCGAGAAGTTGTTCGTTTGTAAGATCAGGAGCAATTTTGAGCAGGATGGGCTTTGTTTTGCGATTTCGCTCAACGTTCTTTTGCTGTAGTGTTTGCAACAATTTCGTTAGCGGCGCTTTGTCCTGCAATTCACGAAGATTCGGCGTGTTTGGTGAGCTCACATTGACCACAAAATAATCGACTACATCATACAACGCATCGAAACAAAGTTCATAATCGGAAACCGCGTCCTCGTTCGGCGTGTTTTTATTTTTACCGATGTTACCGCCAATAAGTACTTTCTTATTTTCTTTCAATCGCTTTACCGCTGCATCAACACCGCCATTGTTGAAACCCATTCTGTTGATGATTGCTGAATCTTCTTTGAGTCGGAACAATCTTTTCTTTGGATTGCCTTCCTGCGGTTTTGGCGTCAGGGTGCCGATTTCTATAAAACCGAACCCAAAATCGGACAGCTCTTTATAAAGCTTCGCATCCTTGTCGAAACCCGCTGCGAGTCCGATGGGATTTTTGAATGTGAGTCCGAACACATTTCGCTCCAGCCGCTTATCCTCAACCCCGTAAATCGATCTAAATAATGCAGCAACTCCGGGAATTCCCGACAAAAATCGTATCATCTTAAAAGTAAAATAGTGGACTTCTTCAGGATCGAAGCAGAAAAGCAGCGGACGGACCAGCAGTTTGTACATAGTTGTGTTGTTGTGGCGCAAAGATAAGTTAGAATATCTGATTTTAAAATTTGGATTGATGCTTCCTTTTTTGTGGAAGTCCTAGCCCGGGTTGCAGCGAAAATCCTTTTGCACTTTCTGGAGCGCGCAACAGATAATCGTTGGGCAAGCGCAGCGCAGGGAACCGGGTTTCATGCCGCGCACCAGAAAATGCAAAAGATTGCAGCGGAAGACCGGAAAAAGCTCCTGATAATTTTTTAAAAAATATTTCCTACTTTTATCACTCTAAACGCCAAAATCATGAAATGGGAAGCCAAAATCATCAGCCACAAGTCGCAGAGCCGAATCGCCATTATTTTTGAACGCAGCCAGGTTTTGATCAGCAGAATCATGCAGGTCGAAGGCTCGAAATGGAGCCAAACCAAAAAACTTTGGCACATTCCCGATACAGAGGAAAACCGCGTCCGATTTGGAATCTACCAAAATACACCGAAACTTTCCCAAGAGGCGATCCACCAGATTGAAAAGTTCAAACAATGGATGAACTCGCGCCGTTACAGCCAAAATACGATAAAGACGTATTCGGAATCGCTTAAATCATTTCTCCTTTATTACTATGAAAAACCGCCGTACCTCATCACGAATGACGATGTAATTATCTTCAACAACGATTATATCATGAAGAAAAACCTGTCGGCGTCATACCAGAACCAAATTGTAAATGCGCTTAAATTGTATTTTCAGACTATTCGCAACGAGGTGATTGAAATGGATCGGATTCACCGTCCAAAAGCGGCAAAAAGGCTTCCAAATGTGCTCAGCAAGGAGGAAGTCAAATTGATTTTAAATGCACATCGAAATCTCAAACACAAGGTAATGCTGTCGCTGATTTACAGTTGCGGACTGCGCAGGAGTGAACTTTTGAACCTTAAATTTTCGGACATCGACGCCAATCGGCTTATAGTAATTATCCGGCAATCGAAAGGCAGAAAGGACCGTATTGCACCGCTCTCCCCGAAGATTCTCGAGATGTTGCGTGAATATTATGTTGCCTACAAACCTGCCTTCTGGCTTTTTGAAGGGCAGAACAAAGGGCAGCAATATGATGGGCAAAGCTTGCAAAGCGTCATCAAACTTGCAGTGGCCAAGGCCGAAATCAAAAAACCCGTTACATTGCATTGGCTGCGGCATAGTTATGCGACGCACCTGCTTGAAAGCGGCACCGACTTGCGCTATATCCAGGAATTGCTGGGGCACAACAGCAGTAAGACAACTGAAATTTACACACATGTGAGCACCAAAAATCTGCAACAAATTCGTAGTCCGTTTGATGATTTATAATTCCTATATTAGCAAAATAAATAATTCACTTTTACATACTATCCACATCTGAAAAGGACATTTTTTGAGGATTTTTTGTTGGATATAAGTGAGTTACCAGAAAGTCGTGGAAAATCGTATGAATAACAAATACAAACAAATTACAATTATGAAAAAAATTACCCTTTTTTTACTTGTCTTTATAATATATTCCTGTTCGGTTAAAAAATATGTCTATGATCTTGACCTCGTAAAACCTACAGTTTCAAAAGACCTAACTTACACCGATGACAAACTCACTATCGATTTTGTTTTAAACGATGCCGACATGTCGTTAAAAATTAAAAATAATAGTGACAAACCCTTAAAAATAATTTGGGATGAAGCGTCGTTTGTAAATAATGGCGAAGCGCAAAAAATCATTCACAAAAACGTTAAGTTTATAGACAAAGAAAAATCTCAAGCGCCGACAGTAATTCCACCGAGATCTTTCATTGATGAAACTATTCAACCAATAGACGATATAAAATTTCAGCAGCAAGGATATGGTAGATATACTTCTTATGCTTGGAGCGCAAAGCCAATTTTTCAAACGAATTATGATTACAATGGGAATGAAAAAAAACATAAGGACAAACTAAAGCTACTGAAAGGAAATCCTGTAAATGTTTACTTGCCTATTCAGTATGATGGTAAAACAATTGATTATTATTTTGAAATGCAAGTCGCTGATATTTTGTTGAGAAAAAATGGTAAAAATATAAAGTCAATCTTTCAAGAATAACAACCTTCTGGTAACAGCCGCTAAGAAAAATTGCTGATTTTGTGGTAGTTGAACCTTTAAAATCCCGATTAATTTTTATCTTCACCGAAAGAACTCTGGCCGCTTTGACAGCAACTTTTCCTAGCGGCAGGACGTTAACAAAGAGAGATGGCGCGCGAAAAAGAAAAAACTACGTTTATCGCGCTTGTTGGAGTCGATCAGCAGAATAAAACAAAACGCAATAGAAATCTATAAATTTCTCCCTTTGTTAACAGCCGCTAAAAATCATGGCTGCTTTTGTGGTAACAGAAAATTTAAATTCCTATTTTCGTCTTTCCTGGAAGAAAGAACTCAGGTAGTTTTGCCGCCACGATTTCTAGCGGCAGGACGTTAGCAAAGAGAGATGGCGCGCGAAAAAGAAAAACTTACGTTTATCGCGCTTGTTGGAGTCGATATGCAGAACGTAACGAAACGCAATAGAAATCTATAAATTTCTCCCTTTGCTAACAGCCGCTAAAAAAAATGGCTGGTTTTGTGGTGATTGAACCTTTGGTTTTCATAAATTCGTCTTTCCTAGCGGAAAGAACTCAGGTAATATTGCCGCCACTTTTTCTAGCGGCAGGACGTTATGAGCAATTTTTAGAAACGAAAACGTTAATATGAAAATACATCTTTTATTGATTTTCACAATAATAATTTGTTGTGTTGCAAGCAAATCATATGCCCAGGACGAGGAAGGGTTTTTGGAAAAGAATGAACCACTGAACGCAACTGATTCGCTATATATTACGCTTATAAAAAACTACATTTTTGAGCACGAAAAAACACCAAATAGATATATTCCGAAAAACAAATCTGAAAAAATATTATATATAGATTTGGAACATTGGATACACAATCTTCCCACGCGTATTATGGATTATAAAATAGTTTTTTTAGATTCCAAGAACAAATTCCGTCACTACAAAGAGAATAACAATCAAATACTTTCACTACAGCTATATCCACTATATTTTAAAAATAAAATATTTACCGTCGGCTTGAATGAATTTTATTCCAAAATCGTAAAAAACAAACTTGAATATTTGAGAATTGGAATGTCAGTGATAGACTATTACAAATATGAACTTGGAAAATTAGTTTACTTTGAAACCACATTCGGCGGAACCTATTAAAACTGCTCATAACCGCCTGCAAGCTTCATTGCTGCATTTGGCCCGCCGGAACTTCCTTCTTCTCAAAAAAATTCTATCTTAGCAGAAATAACTCTCATCGTTTGGCCGCAACGAAAGCCTGCAGGCAAGACGTTACTGGCAAGCTTCCCAAAAATCGCGATAACATTGGAACATATACTTGATTTAGAAGAATCTGAAAATTACATTTCTGCTTTTGAGGAATATCAAAAACAGTTTGATGCAAATAATGATTTTGAGTTTTGGAAGCATTATTATTTCTTCCTTTGGTACATTGTTGTCGAAGATTTGCCTTTAAAATTAGAAAGTTTCGTTCGTGAAAATAAAATCGAAAGCACGTTGAAACGAGTTGGAAATTTTGGCCTTCAAACTTTTAAAGATAATCCAGAAGCTCTATTTATTTTAGGATATACAATTGCTATTTTCCCGTACTATTTTGGAGAATATGAAGAGCAACTAGCAAAAGCAAATCAGATGTTGGAAAGTGCTTTTAATATTCAGCCAAACAATATTATTTATAAACTTGCTTATCTTGGATCAAAAGATGAAAACCAAGAATTATACAAAAAAATTTGTGTTGAAGCGGCGCCAGAAGTAATTGCAAACTTCAGCGGAAAAGGATTGCTTAATTCGTATTTCAAGCAAGTTTTGTACAGAATCGATTAAGCCAGCCAGTAACAGCCGCTAAGAAAAATTGCTCCATTTTGCTCGCCGGAACTTCCTTCCTCTCGAAAAAACTCTATATTAGCAGAAGCAACTCAGTTCGTTTTTCCGCAACTTTCCCTAGCGGCGGACCGTTATAAAACATTCGCCCAGGATTGCGGATATTCGGAGCGGAAACGATGCCGAAAATTGGAGTCGAACTGCATTGAGAAAAACAAAATGGAATTTTGGATCCGAAAACCTTGCCCAAGCTTTTGAAGCGGTTAGCGGAAAATGCATTTTCCAGCGAAGCCGAATAAAAAGCTTGGTGAAGTTAGCCGAAAAAAATGACTTTTTGTTGCGGAAAAACTGTATCGAATGCTAAACTTTTAAACGAAGTGGTTACGAGACGGAAATACGGAACGCGGGCGAACGATTTTATAACAGCGTGCAAGAACTCATTGCTCCATTTTTCTCGCCGGAACTTATTTCGTCTCGAAAAAACTCTATCTTAGCGGAGCGTACTTAGATCGTTTTGACCGCAACGCTTCCTGCACGCAGACCGTTAGTGTCAAGGCGTTGAAAATCGCGACTTAAAATATGGATGAATTTCAAAAAATACTGAACGTAAATTTACCGTTTGTCAAGAAACTTTTAATTCAATATGGAGAATTTTATCCACTAGCTGCGGCAATCAACAATGAAGGTCAAGTAGAACAAATATTACTTGAAGAGATCGAAGAATTAGACAAACCGGCTTCTCATGTTGTAATTGCAGAACTTAAAAAAGAATTGCGTTGGAAAAAATCAAATTTCATTGCAACGGCTATTTTTTATGATGCAAAAATTAATGGAAAAGATATTATTGTTGTCGACGTCGAACATAGGATTGACAAGCATTTTTTTACTTTCTATTATCAATACAATCTTAATGAAAATGATCTTGAAATCTCAGAATCTTGGAAAGCGGTAAAACAAATCGAAATATTTGACTAATTCGCCCAGACACTAACAGCGGTCTTGCAGCATTGCTGGTTTTTAGGTTCCAGAACCACTTTCATCTCGAAAAAATTCTATCTTAGCAGAAACAACTCAGCTCGTTTGGCCGCAACGTCAGCAAGGCCGCGAGACGTTAGCTGCAAGCGCAAAAAAACGCATATGAAGAAACTACTTTTTTTATTGTCCGTGATTTTAATTAGTCTGTCATGTGGCTCGAAGAAAAGTAGCGTGGCAAACGAAAATCAATTCAATATTGAACGAGATACTTCCGAAATTTCAATAGAGCGACTAAATAAACTTGATCACACATTGAGAGAGATTTGTGAAACTTGCTTAAATGAGTATGATCGAGAAAACGATTTTAAAATTCTTAATAATAAAGAAAAGGCTAGATCACTCGGTGCAAATATCGCGTTGACAAATTATCCAAACTTATTAAAACCAATAAGAATAAAATGCAGTGAAGATAAAACTGGAAAATTTTGGTTTATTATAATTCATGTCTGCCCTTCTGAAAATTGTTTTGGCGGTGAATTGGAATTAATTGTATACAAAAATAATGGCAAAATTGTTTGGTACAATCAAACGGTATAGCGCCTAGCAGCTAACAGCGGTCTTGCTGCATTGCTGGTTTTTAGGTTCCAGAACCTCTTTCGTTTCGAAAAAATTCTATCTTAGCAGAAACAACTCAGATCGTTTGGCCGCAACGTCAGCAAGGCCGCGAGACGTTATGTGACATTTCAAAAAGACGATGATACGACAGATTGAAATTATTGATCAACCTTATTCAGGGCAATTTATTGAGAGAATTTTTGATATTCAAAATGTCTGGAATTCTCCACAATGGACTTGGGTAAAATTTACAGAGGAAAACGAATCAAATTGGTGTGGACAGTTTCGCGGATCACCAATAGCCGTCGGTATTTCCAACAAATTGGATTTTTTATATATTCTAACAGCCGATCATTTTTATGAGTTAAATAAACTTGATGGTGAGATTCATAATATATTCCCGCAATCAAACTTTATAAATATTGTAAAAACACCACATGATGAATTTATTTTATATGATTATGGAAATCTATACTTTCTCAAAGAAGAAGTAAAGGAATGTTTGAAAATAGAAAGCCCATTTAATATGGATTTTATTGAATTCAAATTTTGGGATAATAATAAATTTGTGTTCACGTGTTATGAAATCGGCATTTACGATGATCGAACGATGGAAATGGACTTAGAAGGTTTAGCAATAAAAGCAAGAAACGCCACATAACAGCGTGCAAGAACTCATCGCTGCATTTTCGTTGCCGGAACTTCTTTCATCTCGAAAAAATTCTATCTTAGCAGAAGGAACTCAGTTCGTTTCGCCGCGACGCTTCCTGCACGCGAGACGTTAACAAAGAGAGATGGCGCGCGAAAAAGAAAAAACTTGCGTTTGTCGCGCTTGTTGAAGTCGATAATTGGAATGAAACAAAGCGCAAAGGAATCTATAAATTTCTCCCTTTGTTAACAGCCGCTAAGAAAAAATTGCTGATTTTGTGGTAATTGAACTTTTAAAATCACGATTAATTTTTATTTTCACCGAAACAACGCAAGTCGCTTTGCAGCAACTTTCCCTAGCGGCAGGACGTTGTGTGCCATTGCAAAAAAACTTACGATGGGTTTGGAACTTTGAAATAAAGTAATAACTTTGTAAGCACTAAAAACTTACGCTATGGACATCTCAGTTATACCAATAGGAAATTCTAAAGGAATAAGATTATCGAAAACCTTGCTGGAAAAATATAACATTACAGATAAAGTTGAACTTATTCTGGAGAAAGGTTATATTATTTTAAAACCAAAATCCGAACCTAGAAATGGTTGGGAAAAAGCTTTCAAAAAAATGCATGAAAATGGCGATGACAAATTGTTGATTAATGATGCGTTCGAAGACGAAAATCTTGAAGAATGGATTTAAGACAATATCAAATCGTTTTAGTAAATCTTGATCCTACAGTTGGAAGCGAAATGAAAAAAACACGACCATGTGTTATTATTTCTCCAAATGAAATGAATAAATATTTGCAGACAATTGTCGTCGCACCTATGACGAGCAGTTCTAAATCCTACCCTACTCGAGTTGAAATAAATCATGATAAGAAAAAAGGCTGGATTGTTCTTGACCAAATCCGAACTGTTGACAGACAAAGAATAATTAAAGTTCTGGGAAACTTGACTGAAAAAGAAAATGGGAAAGTCAAGGATGTTTTAAAAGAAACATATATCGATTAATAGCAACGAGCACACAACAGCGTGCAAGAACTCATCGCTGCATTTTCGTCGCCGGAACTTCTTTCATCTCGAAAAAATTCTATCTTAGCAGAAGGAACTCAGTCCGTTTCGCCGCGACGCTTCCTGCACGCGAGACGTTATGCAATACTTGTAAAAATGCGCGTATCCATTACTTCGCTATTAACAATGAATAATATGACCGAATCGGAAATTACATCTTGGATTTTTCTAGCGCTTGCAATTTCATCAAGGCAATCCGACGTCGATATAACAGAAATCTCGAAAGCTGCTGATTTTATAAATCATTTAGTTCCTACGCGATCAGAAATTGACAATTCTCTTTCTTGGCTTGTTAGCGCAAAATTTATTTTAAAAATTGATCATAAATATACGTTGTCAAAAAAAGGTAAAGAAATTTTCTCTAAAGCTTGCGAAGAAACAAATGGTTGGACAAATGTATGGCAGAATTTGAAAGACAAAATTGGGGTTATAGTTTAATCAATATTCAAGCATTGCATAACAGCGTGCAAGAACTCATCGCTGCATTTTCGTCGCCGGAACTTCTTTCATCTCGAAAAAATTCTATCTTAGCAGAAGGAACTCAGTTCGTTTCGCCGCGACGCTTCCTGCACGCGAGACGTTATGTGACAGCGGTTTGTTTGCGCATAATTTCTCAACTTGTGTTTACTTTGCGGTTACTTTGTAGAATTTCTTTGTCGTAGACCACTCAAGTTTTCCGCCGATCACATAACAGCCGCTAAAAAAAATGGCTAGTTTTATAGTAATACAAACATTTGTTTTCATAATTTCGTCTCTCCTGGCGGAGAAAACTCTGCTTCGATTTCCGCCACTTTTTCTAGCGGCGGACCGTTACTAGCAAGCCGTGGAAAATAGCGACCTAAAGAAAATATAAAGAAAGCATGGATTCTGATCAGCGAAAACTATATAAAATGATAGACGAAATTCTTTGGTTTGAATGGGATCCAATTGCAATTAATAATGTTGGAGCGCGTAATGAATATGAAAATTATGTTCCCCAAGTTTATCACTTAAAAGTCAGTGGCGCTAGTAAAATTGAGATTGCGAAATATTTGGATAAAGTAGTAACTATTAATATGGGTTTGGAAAGTGATATGGATCGTAATGAGCAAATCGCAGAAAAAATTTTCGAACTCAACTATTCGGCCAGCTAGTAACAGCGGTCTTGCAGCATTGCTGGTTTTTAGATTCCGGAACCTCTTTCGTCTCGAAAAAATTCTATCTTAGCAGAAACAACTCAGCTCGTTTGGCCGCAACGACAGCAAGGCCGCGAGACGTTAGCGGTAATGGCTGAGAAGTAGACTAAGAAAATCCCCGGAAAATCATTATGGTAAGTTCCAATTGTTTATAACAATAAATAACTTTTAAATTGTCATCGATTTAAAGTGTTTAAATTTACTCACTTAACGAAAATACTTTATTTATGGCCAGATGCACCGCACCAAGATATGGACATCGCACATCAAGCGGAGCCGACGCTTGTCCTACATGTAGCAGCCGCAACTATCGCAGCTACAATTCCTACCCTTCCTATCCAACATACTCTCCTTCGTATTCCACATCTGGCAGTAGTGGAACTTCACGCGGAAGCGGTAGCAGAAACACCAAGCCTAGATGGTCACGGCAAAGTTCAGGCGTCTATTATACACCGTCAGAAGTTCGCATGTTAACTCCAATTCGCGAGAATATCGAGAAGAGATTTTCCGTACCTGATCTTCGAGACGTTTTCCTTTGTCATGCTTGGGATGACCGAAAAAACATTGCCAAAGAACTGCATGATCTCCTCGAAGCAAGCGGCGTTTCGGTATGGTTCAGCGAAAAAGATATTTTACTTGGCTCACCATTCTTGCGCGAGATAGATAAAGGACTTGCAAAATCGAGAGTCGGGATTGTTTTAGTGACTCCTGCACTTCTAAAACGTTTAGCGGGAGAAGGCGGCATCGCGGATAAAGAACTTTCTGTCTTGTTAGCACGTGATTTATTAATTCCAATTGTTCATAACACAACAATGGAAGAACTGCGTGAAATTAGTCCGATGTTGGCATCCCGAAATGGCTTGAGCTTTGCCGAAGAATCTATAGCGGAAATTGTTGCAAAACTTGCAGAATTAGTCTCACCCGAAGAAGTTTGCAATTAAAATCTTAAATATTCCGACTAGAATAGATCATTTTTAAATAATTGCCACAACTGCTAACAGCGGTCTCGCAGCATTGCTGGTTTTTAGGTTCCGGAACCACTTTCGTCTCGAAAAAATTCTATCTTAGCAGAAACAACTCAGATCGTTTGACCGCAACGTCAGCGAGGCCGCGAGACGTTATGCAACACCGATTTGCGTCCGCAAAACTACGTTGCGCGCAACTTGGTTTTTCTCTTGTGTTTACGCTTCGGAAATTTTCCAGTTTGCGCGTATTCATTGGCGATTGCATAACAGCCGCTAAAAATCATGGCTGCTTTTGTGGTAAAGAAAATTTAAATTCCTATTTTCGTCTTTCTTGGCGGAAAGAATTCAGGTAGTTTTGCCGCCACGATTTCTAGCGGCAGGACGTTACCAAACATTTTGATGAAACGTTTGTCTATGAAATATTACACGATTATATTATTACTAATAATTTCACACAAGGCTTTGGCACAAAAAGAAAAATTGGTTTTTCGTTATGACGAATTTCTAATCGGAATGTTCAATGATTATAATGGTCGAATAAAAATTATCGGCGATGAAAAGCAATCTAGTTTATTAACTTCCTTTTATTGTTCTCAAGAAAATCTTTCAAAACTTTTTCTCGACACGTTACAAGTATCAACAAAAGATTTGACAAAAGACATTAAAATAGAAAATGGAATTATTTATTCAAAAAATGCATCAGAACATTTGAATGTTTTTTACATTGAAAAAGCAGATGTAGACAACGATTCGATACGTTTCCTCTATCTTGACAAAAATAAATTTGAGACAAAAAGTCAAAAAATAGCATTTCTTGCTGGAACATTTTTACGATATGGGAAACTTGAAAATAATAAAGTAACGCTGTCGTTCGCCAACTCATTATCGCATTATGATGCAGCAGTTAATTTTATAAAATCACTAAAATTTAAAATTGTCAACCAAGCCAGAAATCTTGAAAATACTCCAGTTGGACAATCAATTCAATTTATTCCGGCAAAAGGATATGAAGAGGTTTTTGAATACTTGAGTTCAATAAAGCCGAAATCGAACATTTGTAATTAAAACGTTTGGTAACAGCCTGCAAGCTTCATCGCTCGATTTGTCTCGCCGGAACGTTTTTCTTCTCGAATAAATTCTATCTTAGCGGAAAGAACTCAATTCGTTTTGCCGCGACGAAAGCCTGCAGGCAGGACGTTAGCAGAAACCTTTGAAAAACGAACCAGTAACAATCTATTTCAAAAAAATGAAACAACTACTTTTAAAATTTTCATTTCTTCTTTTTACCTTGACAAATACTTTTGCTCAAACAAAAGATATAGAAGTCATTCAGAATAATGTAAATGGTGCGATTGTAATTTCGATTAGAAATAATACTTCAGAAAGAAAAGAAGTTCGTTTAACGATCAATGGAGATGGCTTCGAAAAAATCCAAATGCCGATAGTAAAAGATGTTAAAAAAAATGAGGTTAAAGAATTTGTTACGCTTAAACCAATCTCAAAAAAAGGAGTTAATTTCACTTCAAATTATATCTATTTTTCAAAACCTACTGAAGACGAGATAAGAATTACAAGCAAAAAAATTGAAGAAAAAAAAAGCTAATTCCAATATTGATTGTTCTAAAGGAATTATTGTTTTTACCAAAACTGGATGCCCAAGATGCAATAAAACGCTGAATTATTTAGTCGATAATAATATTCAGTTCAAATATATGGACGTCGTAAAAAATCAAGAATTTAATGATTTGATGTGGGAAAAACTGCATGACAACAATGTTTCAAATGAAATAGTGATGCCAGTAATAATTATCAATGGAAAGCTTAGTCATAGCCATAAAGATCTAGATTTATTTCTCAAAAAGATAACACAATAAGGCTTCTGCTAACCACCTGCAAGCTTCATTGCTGCATTTTGCTCGCCGGTGCTTCCTTCTTCTCGAAAAAATTCTATCTTAGCAGAAACAACTCAGTTCGTTTGGCCGCAACGAAAGCCTGCAGGCAAGACGTTAGTGGCAATCGTGCCGTAGATTGAAGAATTTAAATCGTAATTAACTTAAACCATAAATATGAAAAATTTAAAATTACTATTTTTAGGATTGGGAATTTCATTATTATCGTGTAATTCGAGCGACGACAACTCCGCGAACATAATTATTCCTCCAGTAAACACTTCACTCGTCGGAAAATGGGAATTTGATAAAAGCATTCATAACGGCGTCGAAACTGACCTAACCGCTGAACCAGGTTGCGCCAGAAATTATTTAGAATTTACAGATTCTGGGATCCAACATGAAATTCACCATGAAAATTTTCCTTCTCCCTGCTATGAGCACGTTTATGCAAATAACTATACTTTCGAAAATGACATCATTACTATAATTTACGGACCAAATAGTACATTTGAAATGAATGTAATTTCCATAAACAGTACACAACTAAAAGTAAGCACTTATAATGGTGATTATATCAAAACTTATAAAAGGATTAATTAGATAGTGACTGCCACTAACCGCCTTCAAGCTTCATTGCTGCATTTTGGTCGCCGGTACTTTCTTCTTCTCGAAAAAATTCTATCTTAGCAGAAACAACTCAGTTCGTTTCGCCGCAACGAAAGCCTGCAGGCAAGACGTTATAGTTTATTGCTCCCCGTCGCGTTGTAACTCCTTCCCTCTTTCCTCACGATTTTTTACATCTTGCTCAAACGGGTTTTGTGGCTACTTTGCGACAGTTTGTGCAGATGTTTTGCCAACCAATCATTTCGTTCAAGTCCGCTGCGCGGCACCGGCTTCGCCAATAGTTTGCGCTAAATCAATTTCAAGTTTTGCGGAAAAACAAAACAGGATCTAAATTGGTTTACGGAATTGCTTTGTCGAATTTCTCGTGTCTTTTTATTTGTGCTTAGTTTATGTGTCACAACTCAACTATAACAGCTTGCTAGCTTCATTGCTGCATTTTCGTTGCCGGAACTTCCTTCGTCTCAAAAAAACTTTATCTTAGCAGAAAGAACTCAGTTAGTTTTGCCGCAACGAAAGCCAGCAAGCGAACCGTTAGTGGCAATGCAACCGCAGACCTAGAATCTAATTCGTAGTATTCTTAACATCAAAATTAGCATTTGTTCTAAATTCTGCTATATTTGGATTCTCATAACCTAAGAACTCATAAATGACAACCATTATCCCAAAGCAAGCAATCGCTCAGTTAAAGAAGGCGCTAGATAATTTTAAGTTAGCCGATGCAATCGAACTGTGTACTAATGAAGCTCAAACAAGGAAATTTTTGATTGAACCATTCTTTCATTTCCTAAATTATGAATCTAATAATTTGATTCCTGAATATAATGCAGACTTCGGCGATAGAATTAGCCAGAAAATCGATTACGCTATCCTTCTGAATAAGAAAGAAACAATATTACTAGAAGCGAAAAAACACGGAAGTAAACTCACCGATAAGGAAGCTGGTCAATTAAATGGCTACTTTGGAAATACAAAAAATTCCAAAGTTGCTATTCTTACAAATGGGACAGAATATAGATTTTATTCAGATATAGTTGAGCCTAATCTAATTGACAGCAAACCTTTTTTTGTATTCAATATCACCAACTACTGTGAATCTGATGTTGAAAAACTAATAAGATTTGACAAACGGTATATCAAAGTTTTAGAAATTATAAAATCCGCACAAGAAGTAGTGTTTGCTGAAAGTTTCGAAACTGCATTCTTCAAAGAATTGAATGCGCCTTCAAAAGACTTATTGAAAATTATTCATAGAAATATGACGTTTTCGACGAAGTTTAATGAAGAAACTCTTGGAAAGATGATCAACCTAATTAACTCATCATTTTTGAAAAGCATTTATGACAAAAAAGTTATTGTCGAAGCGAATTCAAATTCCCAAGGAGTGATAACTACGGAATATGAGATACAAGCCTATCATGTAATTCGGACATTACTTTTACAAAACAAAAAAATACCTAAGGAACGAATTGGTTACAAAGACTTCAAAGGATTTTTTAATATATCAGTTGATGATTCTCCTAAAAAAGTTATATGCAGATTGATTTTCAATGATAAGTTTATGAAAATTGTGATCGACACCAACGAGTATCTACTTGAACACATCGATGACGTAATGAAATATAAAAATGAACTTACGAATAGAGCGATTTTGTTGCTGGAATAAGGAATTCAAAATATTACAATTTAAAAATGCACAGCCACTAACAGCGTGCAAGAACTCATTGCTGCATTTTCATCGCCGGAACTTCTTTCGTCTCGAAAAACTTTATCTTAGCAGAAACAACTCAGCTCGTTTAGCCGCAACGCTTCCTGCACGCGAGACGTTAGCAGAAAGTTTTTAAATTGACAATCGTGAAAGAAGTTATATACAAGGGTTTATTGGTTTCCTTATTAATTACAAACCTTTGGTCTGTTTATATGTTTTTCGATTTCTTTAATTCTTGCTCGGGATTATTTGGCGGTTTCGGTACTTTAATTGCATTCCTTTGGAGCTGTTGGATTTCGGCAGCGCTGGGTGCAATTATAATATCTGTATCCTTTTTAAAAATTTGGAAAGCCGTCCTGCAAAAAGTTTTCGCACTCACAATTGTTGCTTCATTAAATGCTTTCCTTTTTTTGATATTTATAACATTGTGTATTGAAAAAATTGTTGGTGTTGACGGATTGTGGCAAATGTATTTATTTGTAAATGCAGTAATTTATATTCTTGCTCAATGGGCAATTAAGAAAAATATTAGTTAAACCTTCTGCTAACAGCGGTCTTGCAGCATTGCTGGTTTTTAGGTTCCAGAACCACTTTCATCTCGAAAAAATTCTATCTTAGCAGAAACAACTCAGATCGTTTGGCCGCAACGTCAGCAAGGCCGCGAGACGTTGTGTGCCATTTAACGAAAAACCTGATGCGAAAATACATCTTTATAATAGTTGTTTGGTCGTTTTGGAATTGTAACCAAACGAATTCCGAACGTAAAAAAGAATTGCCTGAATACGAAAAACATGAATCGAAACCAGGAGAAAAATTCGTCATCAACTCAAATGGAGAAATTTATATAGTAGTTCTCGATAACTATCACTATCCCCCAATCTATAACAATAATGCAACGCTTGATAAAATCGAACTGAGACAAATAAACCAAATTCTAGAAAGGACAATTGAAGAATATAATAACAACCATAAACAAAATTATAAATATTATAAAGACAAAACATATACGTTATCAGAGTATTTAATTGATCTCAGCTTTTACAAGCGTCAATATTTACCGTTTTTCAATAGTAAGGGTGAAAAAGAAGTTTGGATTAATTGCTTCTGTCATGTTAGAGATGATAAATGGTTAAGCAAATATTACAGCGTCGATGATGGAGGAAAATGCTATTTCAATCTTTACATTAATTTAGCTAACGGTAAATCGAGACAATTATGGGTAAATGCTTGATCATAAACGGCACACAACAGCGGTCTTGCAGCATTGCTGGTTTTTAGGTTCTAGAACCTCTTTCATCTCGAAAAAATTCTATCTTAGCAGAAACAACTCAGCTCGTTTAGCCGCAACGTCAGCAAGGCCGCGAGACGTTATAGGCCATTGCGCAACAACTAAATATCAAAAAGATGAATTGGATGTCAATTTTAGGACTTTGTTTAATAGTATTAGGCACAATTTTTTCATTTTTTGGAACTTCTTTTAGTGATGAAAAAGGTCAAAAAGAATTAACTGATAAGATACAAGAGAAGAATAAAGTGATTGATCAAATTAATTTGAATAACATTAGACTTATCGATCAAAATACGTCGCTAATTGAATCAAACACACACGTTTCAGAAAACAATAAGGAATTACTGTTCCAAAACACTTCATTGATAAAATCTAATTCCGAAGTTTCTGGAAATAATAAAGGCTTATTAAATCAGAATACTGAAATGTTAAACAAGATTGCCAAATATCAAAATGATATTGAGGAGAGAAATAGAAAAATTCAGGAACTTGAAAGCCAAGTTGATAATGTAAAAAAATATAATTTTTTTGCTGATATGGATATTACTGGCAGGAATATGTCGACGCCTGACGGAAATATTGTAATTACAACTGGCATAACAATTTTGATGGATAAGATTCTAGACAAAACAGATAATAACTATGTTGTTAAGTCAGATGCTAGCACACTAACATTAATAAACGAAGTCATTAAAAAATTTCCAGATTTTCCTTTTGGTTATTACACTAAAGCCATTTATCTGAGAACTAAGAAAAAAGAAGATTGGAAAATTTCAGCCAATAAAGCTATCGAGATTTTAGAAGTTACAACAAAAATTAATGGGCATCATCTAAACCAAGATCAAGCATTAAAAGAATTAAAAACTTATTTAGGGAAAAAGTAATAACGGCCTATAACAGCGTGCAAGAACTCATCGCTGCATTCTCGGCGCCGGAACTTCTTTCGTCACGAATAAATTCTATCTTAGCAGAAGAAACTCAGTTCGTTTCGCCGCGACGCTTCCTGCACGCGAGACGTTGTGCAAAACTGCTAAAAAACTTTGCGTACATGGACGAACCAAACGTGAAAATACTATTTCGATTCTTTAGCGATGTGCTAGACGAATGGACCGTTGAAACGATTTGGGCAAACGTTGTCGATATTGAAAATGGATTATACAAATTGGACAATATTCCATTTTACGCTTCAGTTGCTTGCGATGATATTGTGTTTGCTGAATTCGATGAAGATGAGCAAATGCTCACTTATCGAGAAACTATAGAACATTCTGGTAATTCAACTGTTCAAATTGTACTTCTTGACAAAACAATTGAAATAAACTCATTACGTGAAAGGTTTAAAGCAATGGGTTGCGATTCTGAAAAGTTTCACGACAGTTATTTTGTTATGGAAATTCCAGCTGAACTAGATTATTTTACAATTCGGAAAGAACTTAACAATTTGGAAAGTCAAAATATTATAAGTTATGGCGAACCTTGTCTAGCTAAAAATCATTGGTATTAATTGCAGCTTTGCACAACAGCGGTCTTGCAGCATTGCTGGTTTTTAGGTTCAAGTACCTCTTTCGTCTCGAAAAAATTCTATCTTAGCAGAAAGTACTCAGCTCGTTTGGCCGCAACGACAGCAAGGCCGCGAGACGTTAGCTAAAACCTTAAATCACGACCTGATGAAAAATTACGTAATAATTCTTTGCTTATTCTTTTTTGCAAATTTCTGCTGTGCTTGTGTATGCTCCGATACCGGCACAAAAGAACAAACTATTCAAAAGACAGACGCAATATTAAAAGGGAAAATTATTTCCAAAGAAATATTTTCAAAAGATGATCATAAGAGAACAGGTTTGCGAGTGCCTTATGTAAAATATACTGTCGTTATTTTGGAAACAATTAAAGGCAAATTAAAAACTAAATCATTAATAATTGCAACTGCACCTGGCGGAGGTGGCGACTGTGGATATATGTTTGAAATCGGAAAAACTTATCTGATTTATGCGCTCAAACACAGAGGGAACAAAAATGATAAATTTCTCTACACCAGCATTTGTACAAGAACAGATAAATTTAACGCATTGGAGTTCAATAAAGTAAAAATATATTGTAAACATAAAGGCTTTAGCTAACAGCCGCTAAGAAAAATTGCTCCATTTTTCTCGCCGGAACTTCTCTCGTCTCGAAAAAACTCTATATTAGCAGAAGCAACTCAATTCGTTTTACCGCAACTTTCCCTAGCGGCAGACCGTTATAAGCCATTTTAATGAAGAAACTCATAATATACAGTTCCGTTTTACTTTTGATTTTGTCTTGCAAACAAAAACAAACAACCTATATATTTGAAGGAAAGTCTAAATTAGATTTACAAAATACAAAAATCGAAGAAGTTTTTATTCTGGAGAATACTTTGCACTCCACTGAAAGAAAAATTGACACATCTCTTGAAGTTGGTACAGCGCTTTTTTCAGAGTCTGAGATTAAGGTCTTAACTCATTCTGTTTTTGAAAGAAAAGACTCCAAATTGTTTTTAGATTCAGACTATTATTACAGTAAAAAAGATAGTTTATTAAAGGTTGTAATTTACACTTGGACTATAGATGGCAATATTCATGGCTATGTGGAAAAATCAAAAAATGAGGTCGAAGCAAATAATAAAATTTTAAAGAACAAATACGAAGAGCTTAAGAAAAGTATTTCGACTGAACTAGAAAAAGATAATAGTTTGCGTAAATCTTCGCCTCTCGAAAATATGACTGTTTGGGAAAATGATAAAAGGCAAATATTTATAAGCATCTTTGGCATTGGCAGGGATAACGGTATTCGTCTTTTTATTGGGCCTAATTATAAAAAGGGAAAGAATATTGCCGTAGAAGTTCAACCAAATTCAACACCCTAAAAATACTAATTTTTCTATCTGATTTTAAATTAAGTTTATCGGAAACAAAACGGCTTATAACCGCCTGCAAGCTTCATTGCTGCATTTTGCTCGCCGGCTCTTCTCTCCTATCGAAAAAATTCTATCTTAGCAGAAACAACTCAGCTCGTTTCGCCGCAACGAAAGCCTGCAGGCAAGACGTTGGCAGTAATTTTAAAGAATCCGTTTCCATGAAAAAATATCTATTTCTATTTTGCATTTTTTCACTCATTTGTTGTGAAACGAAAACACCTGCTGATAAACATACAAATGCTCCAAACGAATTAAATATAACAGTCAAAATAGATACTTTTAAAATATCACCAAAAGGTTCTTTAAGTGAAGTTGCTTTTTCCAGAAACAACTTTTACACAATTTTCGAATCACAGAGAAAAAACACATCGGGATCTTTTAAAAAAATGATGGTTTTAAATTCTAAAGGTGGATTTATTGAAGATGTTTTTGTTCCCGAGAAAATACAAGATATGCCGCATTTTCAGATAAATGTTGAAAATGACAGTCTCTATGTAAAAGAATCTCAATTTGAGGAAAACAACTTTTTGTTAGGAGAATATGTTGCCGATTTAGAATTAGTTCCTAATAGAAATTTTAAAGTTTTTCAAGATTCAAAATTTAATGTTTACAAAAATTGTAATGGAGAATTTGGAGGCACAATATATTTTCAAGATAGAAAAACAAAAGAGATTTATGAAGCAAATTCAAGTTGCCCTACCGTTATTAACAAAATTGGAAGTAAATATTACGTTACAAACGCAGATTTTGATTTTGGAAGTATTATAGAAGTTTCTGATCCAACCAAACTTCAGAATTCAAAGTTTGATTTTGACAAAAGATACGGAAGCAATTTTACTAAAGGAATCAAAGTACTTATTCAAACTGATTATGATCTTATTCTAACTACTTCATTTATCGTTAATGGTAAATTAGTGTCATTATGTTCAGACGAAAAAACAACATACATCGGGGAAATTCAAAATGGAAAAATGAAGCTTCTTTATAATTTCGGATTCAAATTTCATTCACAATTTATGCAACAACTTAAGAACGGAAAACAAATTCTTACTTGTTATATATTAAAATCTAAAAAAGACGCAATAATGACAATTGACAAAAATAAAATCGAGTTACATTTAATTAAATAGAAAAACTACTGCCAACAGCGTGCAAGAACTCATCGCTGCATTTTGGTCGCCGGAACTTCTTTCATCTCGAAAAAATTCTATCTTAGCAGAAGAAACTCAGTTCGTTTCGCCGCGACGCTTCCTGCACGCGAGACGTTACCAACAATTCTTAAATGTCGATGCAGAAATTCACTTGTGAAAATAATATGAAAAAAATATTTCTGGGAACATTTATAGCGTTTCTTGTTCTCAGTTGTAATGAAAAATCTGGGAATACGGCTCAAGGTATTTATGAGAATTATTTGTTCAAAAGCAATATTTCAAATAGTGACGCAATAGTCATAAATTTATACAACTCAAAAAAGAACGAAACTAGATCGCAAGTTTACGATTCAGTGCCGCTAAAAAAAATATTCAAAATTGATAAGCCTGATGAAATTGAAAACTTCAGCAATTTATTTGATAATGCTGAACAAACCGATTATTGTTGTTGTCCAAAACCAATTTATACTATTTCGCTTTTGCAACGTGGAAAACAATTGGAAATGTATTACCTCGATACAATAGAATTCAAAAACAAAGTAAGAATTTATGAACGAAGTTTCCAGTATTCTTATATTATTGAAAAGCAAAAATGGAAAACTTTTTTGGCAAAATAGGTAAGAATTAGAACTGTTGGTAACAGCGGTCTCGCAGCATTGCTGGTTTTCAGGTTCCAGAACTTCTTTCGTCTCGAAAAAATTCTATCTTAGCAGAAACAACACAGCTCGTTTGGCCGCAACGTCAGCGAGGCCACGAGACGTTACCAAATACCTTTAAAAGTACGACCTTTACAAATATAACGATTTAGAAAAATGAGGAAAACTATCCCAATTATAACTTTCATTTTAACCTTAGTATCTTGTAGTAAAGACAAACCGGCGTACATCCCTCCAGTGGCTCAGTTACCCGCCGAAACTCATTACGGAGCAAATACTTTTGGATGCTTAATTGATGGCCAAATTTTGAAACCAAGTTTACGAAGCAATTCATATAACTGTATTTATCAATTAGTAAATGGAGAATATTATTTTCACGTTACGGCCAGTAATGATAAAGCTAATATTCTAACCGCGATTTCTATAGGGACTGAAAAGTTACAAATCTCAGAGGGAGAAATTTTATCTTTAGAAGATAGAATAAATGGAAAATGCTTTGGAGGGTATTTTAAGGGGAATAGAAACACCGGAATAATCGAAAATTATTACACTGTCCCACCAAATACTGGTGAATTAATAATCACAAAATTAGATTTTTCAAATAACATCGTGTCAGGAACGTTTTGGTTTGACATTGAAGATAATCAACACGTCATCCATCAAATAAGAAATGGACGTTTTGATATGCATTTTACGCAATAAAACCCAAAAAAGGCATTTGGTAACAGCGGTCTCGCAGCATTGCTGGTTTTCAGGTTTAGAACCTCTTTCATCTCGAAAAAATTCTATCTTAGCAGAAAATACTCAGATCGTTTGGTCGCAACGACAGCGAGGCCGCGAGACGTTATGCAATACTTGTAAAAATGCGCGTATCCATTACTTAGAATTCACAATGAATAATATGACGGAATCGGAAATTACATGTTGGATTTTTCTAGCGCTTGCAATTTCATCTAAGCAATCCAACGTCGATACAACAGAAATCTCAAAAGCTGCAGATTTTATAAATCATTTAGTTCCTACCCGATTAGAAATTGACAATTCTCTTTCTTGGCTTGTTAGCGCAAAATTTATTTTAAAAATTGATCATAAATATACGTTGTCAAAAAAAGGCAAAGAAATTTTTTCTAAAGCTTGCGAAGAAACAAATGGTTGGACAAATGTATGGCATAATTTGAAAGGCAAAATTGTGGTTACAGTTTAATCAATATTCAAGCATTTGCATAACAGCGGTCTTGCAGCATTGCTGGTTTTCAAGTTCCAGAACCACTTTCATTTCGAAAAAATTCTATCTTAGCAGAAACAACTCAGCTCGTTTGGCCGCAACGTCAGCAAGGCCGCGAGACGTTACTAAAGATTGCTCCTTGAAACGCGTAGAAACTCCTTCTCTATCTTTTTACTTTTATATTCACGAACTTTTGGCATCCTACTCAACCGGATATTGTGGTTACGTTGCGAATGTTTTGCCTAAATGTTTTGAGAATCAATCTTTCGCTTAAGTCCGCTGCGCGGCACCGGCTTCGCCACATAAATTGCGCTGAATTTTATTTCTTGGTTTATCGAAAAAACGAAATTGGTTTGCGGAATTACTTTGTAGAATTTCTTGTGTCTTTGAATTTGTGATTGGCTTGTGTGTCGCAGCCTTTAGTAACAGCGTGCAAGAACTCATTGCTCCATTTTCGTCACCGGAACTTTTTTCGTCTCGAAAAAACTCTATCTTAGCAGAAACAACTCAGATCGTTTAGCCGCAACGCTTCCTGCACGCGAGACGTTATGCAAAACTTAATTGAAAATCAGAGTCGAAATTGAATACGCTAAAAATCAAAAGCCAAAACATTACTGATCTTCTAGGAGAAGTCATTTTCACATCACGAAATGGAAATGAAATTGAAGCTTTTATTCACGCAAAAAGAATTACGACAAACGAAACTGTAAACGTTACTTTCGCTTCGCTTGATTATGATTTAGATTGGTCAATAGTTTTCTCCGAGAATAAGTTGAAACAAAAAAAGCTTGTAAAAGAAAAAGATTATTGTTCTTATCAAGCTTACGGTCAAATATTGTCCATTAATCCGACAATTGTTGATTTTGGAGACATTGTAATGGAAATTGGTTTGCATACAAATGATGATAAAGCAATTGGCGAATTTATTTATTGGATGATATCGAGATTGGATGTTCTAGATATAAGCTTTGCATAACAGCGGTCTCGCAGCATTGCTGGTTTTTAGGTTCCAGAACCATTTTCATCTCGAAAAAATTCTATCTTAGCAGAAAGTACTCAGATCGTTTGGCCGCAACGTCAGCGAGGCCGCGAGACGTTAGCAGAAACCGTTTTGAACCGCGTAAAAATTTGTAATGAAAATCAAAGTTGAATTTTTCCTTTTTATATTATTAATCGTAACCTTTTCTTGCAATTACGGTTGTATTCAGACGCACCTCACAAACGAAGAAAGAAAATGGTTTTCCGTATATGAAAAAGGAGATAGAATTATATTTAAAAGCAATCTTGGAAATCTAGACACTTTAATAGTTACAAACGTAACAAACGATTTTACTAATAAGGACTGTAATCGTATGGTTGGAAAATTTCAACAAGAATTTATTAGCGTAAAATTTCAACCTAAATCACGTGATACTATGAAATTATATAGTGGTGGCGAGATAGATATTTATAAAAGCAATCAAGACCAATATGCATATCCTTCGTTTAAAATCTTTGGGTTAGATTACGATGATGTTGAGCAGCAACACAATTTCATATCTGAAAAGATAAAGCTCCTAAGTAATGATAAAAGTTATTTTGTTTATTCCTTTAAAGAGAATGTTAATGCTGCCAATTATGGAAACGGGTATTTAACCTCATATTATTGGAATATGGATAATGGTCTGATAAGATATATTTTGAGAAAAGGAGAAATATTCGATTTCGTAAAAAAAACAAAATAGCAACTAACATTATAACGGCTACTGCTAACAGCCTGCAAGCTTCATCGCTCTATTTTCGTCGCCGGAACTTCTTTCTTCTCGAATAAATTATATATTAGCAGAAACAACTCAGTTCGTTTTGGCGCGACGAAAGCCTGCAGGCAGGACGTTAGCAATTATAATTAAAAACCTAATCGTAACATTATGAAATCTAAAGTTAATCAAGTAGCATCACTTCTTCTTTTTCTGCTTTTCTTTTCCGTAAATTCAAACGCACAGACAAAAGAAAATAAAACAAATGCAGAAATCCAAAATGTTCTAAAAAAATGGAATGATGCAGCGAAGAAGGCCAATTTGGAAGAGTTTATGTCATTATATGACGATAATCCAAATGCCGTATTAGTTGGTTCTGCAAAAGGCGAAATTTTTATTGGAAAAGCGCAAATAAAAAGTTGGCTTACTCAACTCTTTAAAAACAATACGTTTCAATGGGAAATGAACAAGATTCACATTGACAGCAGTCAAAACACCGCTTGGACATTTGTTGATGGTGCAATGATCGTCACAAATAAAGAAGGAAAAGAATTCCGAACACCGTATCGATTTACCGGCATCTTAGTCAAAAAAAATAAAGATTGGAAGTGGAGACTTTTCAACGGTTCTGTTCCTGAAAGCGAATAGATATTACAATTGCTAACAGCGCACAAGCTTAATTGCGGTTTTTTCATTCCGGAAAGTTTTTCGTTTCGCAAAATCTGTATCTTAGCGGAAAGAACTCAGTTCGTTTTCCGCAACTAAGCCTGTGCGCGAAACGTTAACAAAGAGTGATGGCGCGCGAAAAAGAAAAAACTTCGTTTGTCGCGCTTGTTGGAGTCGATAATTGGAATGAAACGAAACGCAATAGAAATCTATAAATCTCACCCTTTGTTAACAGCCGCTAAGAAAAATTGCTGATTTTGTGGTAATTGAACTTTTAAAATCACGATTAATTTTTATCTTCACCGAAATAACGCAAGTCGCTTTGCAGCAACTTTCCCTAGCGGCGGACCGTTAGCTGCAAGCGCAAAAAAACGCATATGAAGAAACTACTTTTTTTATTGTCCGTGATTTTAATTAGTCTGTCATGTGGCTCGAAGAAAAGTAGCGAGGCAAACGAAAATCAATTCAATATTGAACGAGATACTTCCGAAATTTCAATAGAGCGACTGAATAAACTTGATCACACATTGAAAGAGATTTGTGAAACTTGCTTAAATGAGTATGATCGAGAAAACGATTTTAAAATTCTTAATAATAAAGAAAAGGCTAGATCATTCGGTGCAAATATCGCGTTGACAAATTATCCAGACTTATTAAAACCAATAAGAATAAAATGCAGTGAAGATAAAACTGGAAAGTTTTGGTTTATTATAATTCATGTCTGCCCTTCTGAAAATTGTTTTGGCGGTGAATTGGAATTAATTGTATACAAAAATAATGGCAAAATTGTTTGGTACAATCATACGGTATAGCGCCTAGCAGCTAACAGCGGTCTTGCAGCATTGCTGGTTTTTAGGTTCCAGAACCACTTTCATCTCGAAAAAATTCTATCTTAGCAGAAACAACTCAGCTCGTTTGGCCGCAACGTCAGCAAGGCCGCGAGACGTTAGGTGCAAGCGTATCGGCGATTCAACATAAAAACATGAAATGAAACAATTTATAATTCTTCTAGTAATCTTTCTGTCTATTAGTTGTAAAACTGAAAAAGCAATTAAGAATGTTTGCTGCGGTGGAAACGTGGCTATTCAATATGACAGAATTAAATGGGAAGACAGAAATAAGCCAAAAGCAAAGAAAAGCACAGAAGGCTGTATTGTTTATTTTATTAATGAATACGATGATCAAATAGAAGCATACGTAAATGGCAAACTCTCTTTTGATAAGTATATAAAACTTGATGGAAGCTCTGATCATTTAGAAAATTATTTTTCCTTTGGTTATCATAATAATCCAATTATGCCAATCTTAAAAATAAAATCTAAAACTCAGAATACTTGTTTTGACATTCAAATAAAAAAGAAATATAAATTAATTTATGTTTTCTTGTCAAGAGATGGTAAGTGGACTGTTAGATTTTCTAATGTAACATACATGTCCTAACAACGCCAGCACCTAACAGCTTGCAAAACTCATGGCGGTTTTTCAGGTAAATTCATGTTCCTCTTCTCAAAAAAAATTATCTTAGCGGAAAGAACGCAGTTCGTTTTCCGCCACGAGGTCTGCAAGCGAAACGTTATGCAATATGCGCCAGTGTTGCGCAAACAGAAACTAAATCATGATTGACAAAAGAACCCAATTTCTTGAAAAATTTCTTCAGCTTGTTGGAGCAAAAAAAATTCAAAACTTAATCTATGAAGATCAAAAGGTTTTTGGAACGATTATTTTTGATGATGGCGAAACGCAAGAATTTTGTTGGAATATTTCTCAAGAAAACCTTCCATCTGTAGATGTGATTGAACTTATGGAAATACTTAAAAAAAATAATTTTATCAGCATTGACAAACTCATTGTTTCGCAAAAAGAATTATTTAATCATACCAAATGGAAAGATTATCAAAAATTTGAAACAGCTTTAAACGAGCTTTTTAATATTGAAGTTAAAATGATTGACGATGATGAAGAAACAGATTCGTTTTTCATACACGATTAATTCGCACATTGCATAACAGCCTGCAAGCTTCATCGCTCGATTTTTCTTGCCGGAACTTCTTTCTTCTCGAATAAATTCTATCTTAGCAGAAGGAACTCAGTTCGTTTCGCCGCGACGAAAGCCTGCAGGCAGGACGTTAACAAAGAGTGAGTTTCGCGGCATCAAAATCTTTTGATTTTTTGGCCGCGAAACCGAAAAACGAAACGCAAAATGCGCAATAGCAAATAAATAATTTCACCCTTTGTTAACAGCCGCTAAAAATCATGGCTGCATTATCGTGATTGAACGTTTTGTTTTCCTATTTTCGTTCTTTCCTAGCAGAAAGAACTCAGGTCCTTTTGCCGCCACGATGTCTAGCGGCAGGACGTTATGCAACAGTTTTAACGAAACGCTAAAAGACAATCAGAAATATATTTGTACTTTTGAATCACTAAATTTTGTGTTATGAGTATTGGATTGAACATACAGAATAAAAAATTGGAATTAATTCAGTGGCTTTCAACTATTGAAGACTCAAGCATTATTGAAAAAATAATGGATTTGAGAAAAAAAGAAAGCAAGGATTGGTGGAATTCAATTTCTGAAAATGAAAAAGATTCTATTGAGCAAGGTTTAAAAGACGCAGATTCTGGAAAACTAAATCCCCATTCAAACGCAAGAAAGCTATATGAAAAATGGTTATAGAATTCTTTGGACGGATAACGCGCTAAAAGAATTAGAAAAAACTATTGAATACCTTGAAGAAAATTGGACTGAGAAAGAGTTGCGAAATCTGGCTGCAAAACTTGAAGAAACTTTAATCTTAGTTTCCCAAAATCCCAACTTATTCCAAGTTTCCGAAATCAAAAAAGAAATTCGCAGAGTTGTCATTTTAAGTCACAACACTTTGTACTACAGAGTTGCGAATGATCAAATTGAAATTATTTCATTTTTCTCAAATCGTCAAAGTCCGAAAAAGCGAAAGTTGAAATAAACCGTTTGCATAACAGCCGCTAAGAAAATCATCGCTGGATTGTGGTTGCCGGAACTTTTTTCGTCTCGAAAAAACTCTATCTTAGCAGAAACAACTCAGTTCGTTTTGCCGCAACGATTCCTAGCGGCAGGACGTTGTGTGCAATTATTGAAAAACCGTACATTTACGAAAAACAGACCGAATTGATATGAAGACAAAAGATATAACTCAAAGTGATGCCCTAAAACTTGTTCAAAGAGAAGAGTCGCATTTTTTTGATCAGAAGGCTCTAGAAATTTCCGGACAAAAAATTCAAAAAATAACTACTGCCTTTGCAAATGCAGACGGCGGCGAATTTATAATTGGAATTATTGATGAAAAAGAAGAAGCCAATATTAATCAAAGATGGAAAGGTGCGAGCAAAATTGAGGATTTCAACTCCCACCTTCAAGCAATTACAGAGATTATTCCTTCACTAGATTTTGACGTAACCTTTCTAACTTGTAAAGATTTGCCCGGAACCTGTTTGCAAATTAAAATTGAAAAAAGCGCAAGTGTACACGAAACTGCGGGAAAAGAAATTTATGTTAGAAACGGCGCGCAGTCAATAAAAATTACAGATAAACAGAAAGTCATTGAATTACAATTCGCTAAAGGAGCCACCTCGTTTGAGGACTTCGTTGTAACAACAGTTCCGCCTGAAATTGTTTTTGAATCTGATGAAATGCAATCATTTTTAGATGACTTTTCACCTCGAACTGACCCCTTAGAATATACGCTGAGTGAAAATTTGATTGACTTAAAAACTTATGAACCACGAGTTTCGGGCATTTTGCTATTTTCTAGAAATCCTTCAGCTAATTTGCCAAGGAAATGTGCCGTCAAAATTATTCGATATGAAACTAAAGAAGATGAGCCTGAAAGAGATAATCTGAAAGAAACATTCCCAATTGAAGGGCCGGCATACAGTTTAATCCATGAAACTGTGCAAAAGGTTACTGATATAATGTCCGGGATCAAAATCTGGACCCCAGAAGGTTTGAAATCTATGGCATATCCGCCAGAAGCAATTTGGGAAATTATAACAAATGCAATTATACATCGTGATTATTCCATTTCTGACGACGTTCAAATTCTAATTTATGATAATAGAATTGAAGTATTAAGTCCCGGAAAATTGCCCGGATATGTAACTCTCAGTAATATCCTTCATTCACGCTTTGCGAGAAACCACAAACTAGTTAGAACACTTAGTAAATATAAAAACGCTCCAAATAAAGATATAGGTGAAGGTCTAAATACGGCATTCGAGAAAATGAAAGAGTGGAAATTAAAAGCTCCAATTATTGAAGAAGTTGAAAGAAATGTTAAGGTTACTATTCCGCATGTTCCCTTAGCTAGACCAACTGAATTGATTTTAGAATTTTTAGCTCATAATTCCCAGATCAATAACAAACAAGCGAGAGAGATTACCGGAATTAAATCAGAAAACTTAGTGAAAATAGAATTTTATAAGTTACGAGACGAAGGATTACTAGAAAGAATTCCAGGCTTAGAAGGTCCAGTCGCGGCATGGCGAAAACCTAAGTTATAACTGCACACAACAGCGGTCTTGCTGCATTGCTGGTTTTTAGATTCCAGAACCACTTTCATCTCGAAAAAATTCTATCTTAGCAGAAACAACTCAGATCGTTTGGCCGCAACGTCAGCAAGGCCGCGAGACGTTGTGCAACATGCGTGTTTGACGCATAAATCGTACGAAATGATAAAATCAAAATTTCGCATTCTATTTTGGGTAAGATTTGCAATTGGAATTTTCCTTTTTGTGACAATCTTATGCTACTGCATATACAATATTCTAACGTTTAGAGATTCTAAAATTTCAATACTAATTCCAGCTTTTGTAGTGCTGCTATTTCTCACTTATTTGCCGATCGACGTGTTGAAAATTTTTGAATTGAAAATTACAGAAAGCGGTATTGAAAAAACATATTTAATCACGCGGCAAAAAAAGTTTATTCCATTTCAAAGTATTGAAGAAATAGAACAAGAAAAAGCTAGGTATCGAAACACACGAAGTTATGTGACTAATGGACATTTTTTGAGTATTTTAAAATTTAAAGACGGAAATAGTTTGGTAATTTCCCCAGATTATTTTGAAAATTACTTGGATTTAATGTTAGTTATAAAAGGAAAAATTCAATAATCGCACGATTGCACAACAGCGGTTACGCCTCATTGCTGGTTTTCGGTCACGGGAACTTCTTTCGTCTCGAAAAAATTATATCTTAGCGGAAAGAACTCAGTTCGTTTTGCCGCAACGAAGGCGTAGCCGCGAGACGTTATGTTCAAGGCTAAAAAAAACTGCCCGAATATGAAATGGCTAATAACAAATTTCGTCTTATATTTTTCTTGCGTTAGTTTTAGTCAAACTATAATTAAAGGCAAAGTTCTTGGCGACGATTTATTGCCTTTTCCTCAGGTATTGATTGTTGCTGACAATAACTTTAATACACTATCTGATGCTAACGGAAACTTCAAAATTGTAGTAGATAATGAAACTAAAAACTTGGAATTTTCTTTTATCGGATTGGAAAAAACTAAAATCTATTTAGAAAAAGGTTGCGAAAATATTGATATAATTATTCCTCAATCTACTACGTATTGTTTTGATTCTGAGAAAAAGGCAAAAAGATTATCAGCAAAAAGATTTAAAAAGCTGCGGAAAACATATGACGAAGCTTATTCTATAAATCTAATAAGTAATAAGCGTCCTTGCGGAATAGTTGAATTTGTTAATTGGAAGATTAATTTATAAGCCCAGAACATAACAGCGGTCTTGCTTCATTGCTGGTTTTTCCTCACCTGAATTTCTTTCGTCTCGAAAAAATTCTATCTTAGCGGAGCGTACTCAGTTCGTTTTGCCGCAACGACAGCAAGGCCGCGAGACGTTATGCAATATTTATGAAAGCACCAACATTACTCATAATTTTACTGACCTTCGTTTCGGCAAAAGCCCAGACGCAAGGCGATCATGAAAAAGTGCTGGCAGAAAAGTATTTTGAAACTAAATACAAGCCACAATTACATAATCGATATATTGGTAAAGTGTTAGTAGTAAATGAAAATATGTTCAAATACGACGAGGAAATTTTACTTGTATATAATACTAATAAAGACTACAAGGTCATTTTCGAAAATGGAACTCTTTATCCTGCGCTTATAACGGGTGACGTTGAAAAAGGCTTGGTGAGAAAAGAAGATTTAAAGTCTATGGTATTTCGCAATGACAGTTTAAGAATATCTAATTTTCACGAACTTACTTTTTTAGAAAAGACTCCTAAAGTCAAAAGGTTCGAATTCTGGTTATTTTTCAAAGGTTTTGCTAATCCAACAGTTTATTTCGTAGAGTTAACGAATAAGAATGCAACGCGAAGAACAAGCTTGTTTGAATTTTTAAAAAATGCAAGACTAACATTCTTTGAAAAGGCTTGGATGACACTTTAAACATTGCATAACAGCCGCCATGACTTCAGCGCTATTCTGTGGTAAGTTTAAGTTCTCAAATTCTTTTCATATCTTTCCTCGCCGAGAGAACTCAGGTTCTTTTGCCGCGCCGAAAGCATGGCGGCAGACCGTTAGCTGCAATGCCGCGAGCAACTAACCAATAAAATGAACAATTAAAAACTTAGATTTTGCTTACTGAACACGAAATATGGATTAACAGTTATGCGCAAGAAAAAGTAAATCTTGAGCAATTGTTGAATTGGTTTGAAGATTTGAGCATAGAAGAAAAAAGAGATACAATTTTAACTGCAAAATCATGTTTGGAGCAATCACATCCGACAAAAGAAATAATTGAACAAGCAATAGAAACAATTCCGTTGAAATCAACCGTAACGCCAATTATTATTTTGAAATCAAATGAGCTTAAAAATGCTCTGAATAGAATAGTTTTACTGCCAGAAAACGAAAACAGAAAATCCATTATAACACTAATTACAATTTTTAAAATTGCTGATACTGAAAGAAGAAATGTTTTTTGCAAAGGAAATTGTAATCATGAATGGCATAACTTAGAAAGAATATTAAATTAGGCACTCCAGCTAACAGCCGCTAAGAAAATCATTGCTCCATTTTGGTTGCAGGAACTTTTTTCGTCTCGAAAAAATTCTATCTTAGCAGAAGCAACTCAGATCGTTTTGCCACAACGATTCCTAGCGGCAGGACGTTAACAAAGAGCGAGTTTCGCGGCGTCAAAATCTTTGGATTTTTTGACCGCGAAACCAAAACGAAACGCAGCAAAACGCAATAGCGATAAATATTTTTCGCCCCTTTGTTAACAGCTTGCTAACTTCATCGCTGCATTTTCGTTGCCGGAACTTCTTTCGTTTCGAAAAAATTCTATCTTAGCGGAAAGAACTCAGTTCGTTTTGTCGCGACGAAAGCCAGCAAGCAGGACGTTAACAAAGAGTGATGGCGCGCGAAAAAGAAAAACTTGCGTTTGTCGCGCTTGTTGGAGTCGATAATCGGAATAAAACGAAACGCAATAGGAATCTATAAATTTCACCCTTTGTTAACAGCCGCTAAGAAAAATTGCTGATTTTGTGGTAATTGAACTTTTAAAATCACGATTAATTTCTATCTTCACCGAAAGAACGCAGATCGCTTTGCAGCAACTTTCCCTAGCGGCAGGACGTTAACAAAGAGTGAGCTTCGCGCGAGTAAACCTTCGGTTTTTTGGCGCTCAGTTTTGCGGAAATTCGGAACGAAACTGAACGCAGCAATTATAAATTGATTTCACCCTTTGTTAACAGCCGCTAAGAAAAATTGCTGATTTTGTGGTAATTGAACTTTCAAAATCACGATTAATTTCTATCTTCACCGAAAGAACTCACGTCGCTTTGACAGCAACTTTCCCTAGCGGCAGGACGTTATGGTGGATTGGTTTGGCGCCGTAAAAATATCTTTGTCGATTTACTCGTGTTTTGATTGTGGCAACTATGTCGAGTTACTTTGTCCTTGGCGCCAAAAATTTCCAACCGCACCATAACAGCGCACAAGCTTAATTGCTGGTTTTTTCTTTCCGGAAAGTTCTTCGTCTCGAAAAAACTTTATCTTAGCGGAAAAAACTCAGTTCGTTTTGCCGCAACTAAAGCCTGTGCGCGAAACGTTATGCAACACCGATTTTGCGTTCGCAAAACTACGTTGCTTGCAACTTGGTTTTTCTCTTGTGTTTACGATGCGAAAATTTCCAGGTTTGCAAATATTATTGGCGATTGCATAACAGCCGCTAAGAAAAAATTGCTCTATTTCGGTCGCCGGAACTTTCTTCGTCTCGAAAAAATTCTATCTTAGCAGAAGCAACTCAGATCGTTTTTCCGCAACTTTCCCTAGCGGCAGACCGTTAGTGGCTATTTTGAACTGCTCAAAATCTAAACAAACATATTATTAACGAATGATAATTTACGTAATTGCTTTTTTAATTATGATAGCGATAGCTGTCGGAATTATTTTTCTGCTTTATTGGCTTCCAAAAAAGTTAGGATATGCTAAAATGGGAAAATATTTAGCAATTTGCGTCTCCTTATTTTTTATAATAATGATTCTGATGTCAGTATTTGAAGATGAACTTTTTTCAAAAAATGATGCACGAAAACTTTTGCGCGAACAGAATATTGAACTTAAAGATGATTTCATAATTGTAGAAAACGAATCAATGTCTTCAATCGGAGATTACTATCACACCTTTACTTTGACAATTTCTGAAAAAGACAAAACGAGAATAATTGGTGAGATAATGCATTCTAAAAATTTCAACTCTAGTAATGGTACAAAACCTTATTTTGATGATCGCAAAGATTATTATAATGGTCCAAAAAGAATTAAAAATTACGAGACTGGGGATCAATTCATAAGAGAATTATTTGAACCACTTGGAGAGGGTTATGCTCCAACATGGAGAAAAATAGAAATAATGAAAACAGAAAATAAGTTGATGTTTGAAGATATTGACGAATAAGTAAAACAGCCACTAACCGCGTGCAAGCTTCATTGCTGGATTTTGGTCACCTGAAAGTTCTTCGTTTCGAAAAAACTATATCTTAGCAGAAAATACTCAGATCGTTTTGCCGCAACGAAAGCCTGCACGCAAGACGTTAACAAAGAGTGATGGCGCGCGAAAAAGAAAAACTTCCGTTTATCGCGCTTGTTGGAGTCGATAATTGGAATGAAACGAAATGCAATAGGAATCTATAAATTTCTCCCTTTGTTAACAGCCACTAAAAATCATGGCTGCTTTTGTGGTAACAGAAAATTTAAATTCCTATTTTCGTCTTTCCTGGCAGAAAGAACTCAGGTCATTTTGCCGCCACGATTTCTAGCGGCAGGACGTTATGCAACATTTTACGATGACAGCAACTCAAATTGAACAATCCATTGAAAACGAAAAACTAGAATTGAATTTCTGGGAAAAATACGATCACTATTCTCTCGGTTGGGGTTTACTATTTCCTGCTGTCTTATTAGTTTTACTAATGATTTTCAAAGAAGGTTTTGATTCTTTTTTATTTACTATGAGTTTGATTTTTTTTACACCTGCTTTTTTAATATTGTTTCATTATGCAGAAAAAAGATTAATTCTCCATAAATCAAAACGGAAATTTAGTTCAAATGAAGAAGCTTACAAAGAAGTGGTAATGACAATAAAAAATCTAAATTGGGCAATACTTTACGAGAACAACACAAACTATATCCAAGCTTATCGATATAGAAAAAACATTTTTGAAAGGGCAAACGAAATTAGAATTTTTATACGCAATGGAAATGTATATAGTGTAAGTCTGTATTATCCAGTTATGCAAGCAGGAATTATCGAAGATCAAAATCCTCTAAACGTATTCACATTTAATAAGGCAATTCAAAACGTCGCATAACCGCAAGCATAAGAAATCGCCTAATTTTCACAAGCCGGAACTGTGTTTTCACGAAAAAGTCTATCTTCACCGATAGAACTCGGCTCGCTGGCATCGGCGACTTCCCATGCTTGCAAACCGTTAACAAAGAGAGATGGCGCGCGAAAAAGAAAAAACTTCCGTTTGTCGCGCTTGTTGGAGTCGATAATTGGAATGAAACGAAACGCAACAGGAATCTATAAATTTCTCCCTTTGTTAACAGCCGCTAAAAATCATGGCTGCTTTTGTGGTGACAGAAAATTTAAATTCCTATTTTCGTCTTTCCTGGCAGAAAGAACTCAGGTAGTTTTGCCGCCAC
>Ga0308157_10000500_pt1 | contig 127725 bp, 118 predicted proteins | sample PhyBR1_FD_201035 | JGI IMG/M metagenome (GOLD analysis project Ga0308157, IMG submission 201035) | Phyllosphere microbial communities from UC Gill Tract Community Farm, Albany, California, United States - DLSLB.R1 | ecosystem: Host-associated > Plants > Phyllosphere > Unclassified | place... | reverse complement strand
AGGCACAGCCGGTACCGAGGATTACACCACTACTACCATTACAGTAACGATCCCAGCGGGACAAACCAGTGTAACGGTAAGTGTACCAACAATCGATGATACGACCGATGAGCCGGCAGAGAACTTTGCCTTAAAAGGAACAGTTACCTCAGGCAATACAAGCAATACGAATCCGGTTGGAACTGCTACGATCAATGATAACGACCAACCAGCCCCTCCGACAGAACTGGCTTGTTACGAAACGGCTACTTGGAATGCTTCAACAGGTACTTATGATGTGACAGGTTCCCAACCGGCTGCTCCAACAGGATTGGCTTGTTACGAAACGGCTACTTGGAATGCTTCAACATGTACTTATGATATTACAGGTTCTCAACCGGCTGCTCCGACAGGATTGGCTTGTTACGAAACGGCTACTTGGAATGCTTCAACATGTACTTATGACGTGACAGGTTCTCAACCGGCTGCTCCGACAGGATTGGCTTGTTACGAAACGGCTACTTGGAACGCTTCAACATGTACTTATGACGTGACAGGTTCTCAACCGGCTGCTCCAACAGGATTGGCTTGTTACGAAACGGCTACTTGGAACGCTTCAACATGTACTTATGATGTGACAGGTTCTCAACCGGTTGCTCCGACAGGATTGGCTTGTTACGAAACGGCTACTTGGAATGCTTCAACATGTACTTATGATGTGACAGGTACTCAACCGGCTGCTCCAACAGGATTGGCTTATTATGAAACGGCTACTTGGAACGCTTCAACATGTACTTATGATGTGACAGGTACTAAACCAGCTGCGCCAACAAATCCAGGTATTACAGTTACCAAAGAAGGGATATATGTGGATGCCAATAATGATGGAATCGCAAATGTGGGAGATATGGTAAATTATAGGTTTACGGTTACTAATATCGGGGATGTCTCCTTAACAGATATCGTAATAACAGATCAAAAAGTAACGGTTAAAGGAGGGCCTTTGAATACTTTGGCGGTGGGCGCATCTGACGGTACTACTTTTACGGCAACGTATCTGATTACATCTGCCGATGTAGAGGCCGGATACGTTTATAACTCAGCCACAGTTAGTGCGAACGTTCCTGGAGATTTACCAATCACTGCTATTTCCACAGATCCGATTCCATGTTTGACCTGTCCTATAGAACCAGGATGTCCAACTTGTACTGTAACAGTAATTCCGCAGTCTCCTGCAATTGCAGTTATAAAAACTGCTGTATTTAATGATTTGAATGGAGATGGTTATACTCAAGCGGGCGAAACCATTACTTATAGTTTTGAAGTAAAAAATACTGGAAACGTAGCCTTAAACAATGTTAGTATTTCTGATCCATTGGTTGGCTTAGTTATCAGTGGTAATCCTATTGCAACATTAGAAGTAGGTGAAACAAATAGTACAGCTTATACTGCTACTTATACGTTAACTCAACAGGATATCAATGCTGGAGCAGTAACGAACCAAGCCTTAGCTACAGGAACAAGTCCAAATGGTACTGTTGTAAGAGATTTATCAGATAATACTAGCTTCCAAGGTGATGCACCTACTGTAACCAAAAATTCAGGATGTGATATCGTAATATTTAATGCGGTTTCACCAAATGATGATGGTAATAATGACGAGTTCCATATCCAAGGAATAGAATGTTATCCAGATAACTCTGTAGAAATTTATAACCGTTGGGGAGTTTTGGTATTCGAGCGTAGCAATTACAATAATACCGATAGAGCTTTTAAAGGAATATCAGAAGGACGTGTAACTATTAAGCAAAACGAAGGATTACCTGCAGGGACTTACTATTATATTGTAAAATATAAAAACAATTCAAAAGCAGATAAAAAAGCGGGGTATTTGTACTTAAACAGATAACAATAAAATAAATAATTCCTGAGAAGTAATTAAACTTCTCAGGAATTTAAAAAGAGAGAGATGAAAAAAATAGTATTAGGATTGGTTTTGCTCTTAGCAACAATCACAGCTTATGGACAACAAGATGCGCAGTTTACCCAATATATGTATAATACGGTAAATGTCAATCCAGCCTATGCAGGATCTAGAGAAGCACTGAGTATTTTTGTCTTGCACCGTACACAATGGGTAGGTCTTGATGGAGCTCCGACAACCAATACAGCATCGATTAATACACCGATTAATAATAGTAAATTAGGATTAGGGGTCTCTATCATTAATGACAAAATAGGTCCATCGGTAGAGAATGATATCTCTGTAGATTTTTCGTATTCTATTCCGGTATCAGAGAGTTATAAACTTTCTTTTGGCGTAAAAGGGACAGCGAATTTACTTAATATTGATTTTACTAAGCTAAATCAACACAATAAGAGTGATTATAGTTTTGAAAACAATATTGATAATAAATTTTCGCCAAATATTGGGGTGGGGGCTTATCTACACTCCGAAAACACCTACGTTGGTTTGTCGGTTCCAAATATATTAGAAACCGAACATTATGATCGTTACGCGAACACAGGCGCTAGCAGTCATGTAGCCAAAGAAAACATGCATTTCTATTTAATAGCGGGTCATGTTTTTGATTTAAGCCCTAGCCTAAAATTCAAGCCTGCTTTCTTGGTTAAAGGTGTAGAGGGAGCTCCTCTGCAAGTCGATGTATCAGGGAATTTTATGCTTAACGAAAAATTTGTTGCAGGAGTTTCCTATAGGTGGAGTGCTGCGATGAGTGCTATGGTCGGATTCCAAGTAAGCGATTCTTGGTTTGTAGGTTATAGTTATGATATGGAAACCACCCGATTGGCAAATTATAATTCAGGATCACATGAAATCTTTTTGCGATATGAATTATTTAATAAATATAGCAGAATAATATCTCCACGATTCTTCTAAACACTTACATCATGAAAATAAAAACATTACTTTTTTATAGTGCTATTCTTAGCACACTAGTATTTCAGAGTTATGGTCAGAAGGCACAAATTGCTTCAGCTGATAAGAAATATGATCAATATGCGTATGTTGATGCAATTTCTGTTTATAAACGCATTGCAGAGAAAGGTTACAAAGATGAAAATATGTTTCAAAAGTTAGGAAACGCCTATTATTTTAATGCCGAATTAGTTGAAGCCTTCAAGTGGTATGATCAACTGTTTGAGATGAATCCCAATCAGCAACCAGAATATTTATATCGTTATTCTCAAACGCTTAAGTCGGTAGGGAATTATGCGAAAGCCGATAAAATATTAGCTGAATTTAATACAAAATTAGGTAATGATTTAAGAGGTAAATTGTATGAGAATAATAAAAATTATTTAGAACAAATCAAAGCCAACTCTAACCGTTTTGATATAACCGACGCTGGAATTAATTCTGCTTTTTCGGATTATGGGAGTACCTTTTTAGGTAACAAATTAGTATTTGCGTCAGCTCGAGATACTGGAGGGGTGTCTAAAAAAGTGTTTAAATGGAACAATCAATCTTTTACCGATTTATATGAATCAGAAATACTATCGGATACAGAAATGGGAAAACCTGTTCGCTTCGGTAACAAAATCAATTCCAAGTTTCATGAATCGACACCAGTGTTTACTAAAGATGGTAAAACCATGTATTTTACTCGAAATAATTATTTAGATGGCAAACGAGGTAAAGATGGTCAGCGAGTAACCTTATTGAAAATATACAAAGCTAGCTTAGTTGATGGTAAATGGGCTAATGAAGTAGAATTACCATTTGATAGTAATAATTATAGTGTAGCGCATCCAGCATTAAGTTTAGATGAGAAGACATTGTACTTTGCCTCTGATATGCCAGGAACATTGGGACAATCGGATTTGTATAGAGTACAAATAAATTCAGATGATACTTATGGCACACCTGAGAATTTAGGGAAAACAATAAATACCGAAGGGAGAGAGTCTTTTCCGTTTATATCTGGAGATAACGATCTGTATTTTGCCAGTGATGGGCGTCCTGGTCTAGGAGGTCTAGATGTCTATGTATCCAAAATAGGAAAAGATAATAGCTTTGGGGAAGTTCAAAATGTAGGTGCACCAATTAATTGCGCTCAAGATGATTTTGCATTTTTAATGGATAGTAAAACGCGCAAAGGTTTTTTTACCTCTAATAGAGCTTGGGGTAATGGATATGATGATATTTATCGTTTTACAGAATTACCAAAATTAACTTGCGAACAATTATTATCTGGAATTATGACAGATAAAGAAACGGGAGTAGTTTTGGCAGATTCAAAGATCAGTTTGTTTAATGAGAAATTTGATTTGTTAAAAGAAACAACCTCTGATGATAAAGGAAATTATACTTTTGACGTTGAGTGTGGTAAATCGTATTCGGTTCGTGCTCAAAAAGAGGAGTATGAAACTAAGGAAGTAAAAGTTCAAATAGCTGATGAAACAGGAAAAACCGACTTAGCTATACAGTTAGAAAAACGAATTAAACCAGTAACAGTAGGTACTGATTTGGCTAAAACATTTGAAATCCCTATGATTCATTTTGATTTAGATAAATCTGCGATTCGTAAAGATGCTGCTTTAGAGTTAGAGAAAGTACTAGCCGTACTACAACAGTATCCAGAGATGAAGATTGCTATTGGTTCGCATACAGATAGCCGTGCTTCAACTAAATATAACGAAGCTTTATCAGAAAGAAGAGCACAATCAACAAAAGCTTGGTTGGTGAAAAACGGAATAGATGCTAATAGAATGACAGCAAAAGGTTATGGTGAGAGCAAATTATTGAATGGTTGTTCTGATGGCGTGAAATGTAGCGAAGAAGAACATCAAGCTAATAGACGAAGTGAATTTATTATTACTAGTTTGTAAAGATTGAATATGTAAAATTGTAATTTAGCGAAATACAAACCCCTGTAAATTCTAGTGTTTATGGGATTTTTGATTTCTGTGAATGTATCGGAATGTATAATGATTTACATTTAAAAAATTTTAGCTAATCATTGCGAAATCCTGAAGCTCTACTATTTTGAATTCAATTATGATTTTCGTATTATTACGTCAACTATTTCACCATATGTGGATTACCTACCTCAAATTAAATTCATCGATGATTAAAAATGTTTAAAATTAAGTATACTTTTACTTTAGATACCAAAAAATATCTAAATCAATTAAGGGAGATTTTTGGGAAAAAGATAATAGATAATAAATATCTTTTTTATCCGGAAAGAATAGGTCAAGGCTATAACTATTTTATAGAAGTTATGCCAGGTGTTGCGATAATGTTGATGAATGCAGATATCAAAGTACAAGTCGAAGTTGCAAGATATCCCACTGAAGAGGATTTGTTTATTTTACATTATGATTTAAGTGATGAGATCATTTTGCTTGATGTTGACAATAAGTCTAATAAAATTGGTTATAAAGTAAATTTAGGATTTGCATTAATGGACAGCAATGCTTCCAGTACTTTAAAGACTCCGGTTGATTCGAGTTTTTTTGCCTTACGTCTTATAGTTAGTAAGGATTTTATTTATAAGTATATGGGAAATGCTTTCCTTTCTGAGAAGAATAAACAGTATTATTTTCACGATCATATAGATAGCAATAGTATATTGCTTATTAAATCTTTAAAAGAGAGAAATATATTTGATGATTCTTTTGACTTCTATTTAAAAGGTGTTGCATTGGAATTGTTGGCTAACTTCATGGAAAGATATTCCGTAAAAAAAAATCAACCTTATAAAATTTTACAAATAGAACTTGACTCTATAGAACAAACAAAACTGTTTTTACTCGATAATTTGTACGGTTCGTTTCCCAGTATTACCTTCCTTGCAGAAATGGCAGGTATGTCTGAATCAAAGTATAAATCTTTATTTAAAAATATTTATCAGATATCCCCAATGAAGTTTTTTATTAGAGAAAAGATGTTGGTTGCCGGTAAGTTATTGGGGTCTGGTTCTCTGAAAGCTTCTGCGATAGCAAAGATGTTGAATTATTCAAGCTTCAGTCAATTTTCGAATCACTATTTATCCATATTTGGATATAAACCTTCCGAAGGGTTTATCAAGAAAAAATCATAATTTTAATGAGAACTTTAAATTTTATTTGTGGGGCTAATTTCAGTCAACTTTACTTGAGCTTATCCACAAATTCTTTTGGAGGAATTCCAAATAACTCTTTGAATTTAGTCGAAAAATAAGGTGCATTATTGGAAAAAAATTGATTTGAAATCTCTGCAATCGAAGAACGTTCTTCCTCAAGCAACGATTTAGCGTGCATTAATTTATACTTCAAATAAGAATTATTAGGAGTCTCACCAGTTATTTTTTTATACAGATTTTTAAACTTTGTCTCGGACATATTTGCTTCTTGGGCCAAAATTCTGATAGAGGGAAAGTGCTTGTCAATATTTTTGAATAAATATTTCTGGACATTTAATATTGGAATCAAATCTCTTATATCAACCGTATTCAAAACATATCTATCTGCTGCGAGCCTGCCAATAGAATTTGATATTAAAAAGCTTATTGTAGCAATTAAATATAAATCAAAAAACGGATCATTTGCATCCCTGTTTTGTAAACTCATCAATCTGGTAAAACTATCGTGACTCATCTTCTCGAGTCTAATAATTGAATTTCCATTAGAACCCATAAGTCTGTTGAATTTAGATTTAATATCTTTCTTTTTCGTGAGATATTGATTTATTATATCCTTTCTTATAAAAATATATAGAGCAAGGCTTTTGCTTCCTTTTTTTACAAAATATTCACATTTAATTGAACTATCAAGAATGATTAAATCATAATGCCATTTACCGACAGGATATGAAGAATCCATAAATCCAATATCAGCTTGTCCTTTTGCTAGATCAAAATAGAATCCTATATAGTTATCGTCAATTGTATCTTGCTTGAAAAGCATATCATCATTGTACGTAGCATCAATGTATAACGCATTTATGCCAGGGGCGTAGTTTAAAAAATATCTGATACCTGTATGTATATTATTAGGTACAATTATAAAATTCCCTTCTACTTTACCGCCAAAACTTTGAGCTAAACTTTCTGCTCTATTTAAATCAACACCAAAAGAATAATTTATTGTTTTCATGTTTTAATGGGCTTTAAATAATATGGTAAATTCCAATTCAAATTGGCCATCTGATTTCAGTTTAAAATTGTCACTTCCATTTTATCAGACCCTGCTTTTTCTCTGTTTAATTTAGATTCAAATATATGACAAATCGTATTTTGTATTTTTAAGGAAATATTCATGACAATTAATAATCCCTTTGTGCGCTGCCAAAATAATAGATACTTAAAAACAAATCTTCTTCTTGTTGATGGAATTTGCAATTAAAGACGCTATTCTGAAATATTGACAGTCAAAAAATGAAAACGGCTATGTTTTTAGGTTTTATAGTTAATAAATTGATTATTAGTTAATTTGTTTTTAAATGAAATAACGCAATAGATTGGTTTATTCTTATAATTATTTGACAATTTTTCATATTATATCTGAAAAAATGTCATTTTCAGCGCATGGCATAATTTTGGTATATTGAATATACATCACTGTTAATCAGTGTGTATTAAAAATAATGTCAAACAATTTAAAAGTAAAATGTTATGAATCTTATCAAGAGAAATGGAAACCAAATTCCAGGTTTCCAACGTAGATTTTTTGATGACGTTTTTGGCCGCGAGCTTTTCAATTGGGAAAACAACAATTTTTCTACTACAAGCACCACGTTGCCATCTGTAAACATCAAAGAGACTTCAGATAATTATGAAGTTGAAGTTGCAGCTCCAGGGCTGGACAAGAACGATTTTAAAGTATCACTTGACGGCAGCTTGTTGACCATTTCTTCAGAAAAAGAAAATCAACAAGTAAGTGAAGAAGAAAATTTCACACGCAGAGAATTCAGTTATCAATCATTCCAACGTAGTTTTGAATTGCCTAAAAATGTTGTGGATGAAGATAAAATCAGTGCCCGTTATGAAAATGGGTTGCTCTATCTATCTATTCCAAAAAAAGAAGAAGCCAAACAAAAGCCACCTAGATTAATTGAAATTGGTTAATCTCTGATTTATTTTACTTGAATAAAGCTGCTCTTCGGGGCAGCTTTACCATTATAAAAAACAGTTGGTATGTCATCGCAATTATTCTCAGGGATAGCTGTGCTGTCCTTTGTTGTTTTGTTGTTAATTTTACTCTTACGACGTTTAAAACAGCCTTATTTCATAGCGTATATTGTTTCTGGAATTTTGCTTGGCCCCAAAGTTTTAAATGTTATCCATGCTCCTGACGTAGTTTCTGAGTTAGGAGAAATAGGTATTGTGTTATTAATGTTTTCAATTGGTACCGATATAGATTTACGACATTTTAGTCAAAACTTTTATAAGCCTTTTATAATCGCATTAGTCCAAATACTATTTAGTTTTTTTTGCATGTTTTCTATAGGCTTGCAAGTAGGGTGGGATATTAATACTATTGTTTTGATATCATTTATTGTAAGTCTGAGTAGTTCAGCCATTGTATTTCAGTATTTGACAAGAACAGGGGAAATTAAAAGCCAGCTTGGAATTATCACTTGCGGCGTATTATTAATGCAGGATATTCTGGTTGTACCAATGATATTGGCATTGAATTTTATGACTGGAAGCAATGCTTCAATTTTCGATTTGGTAAAAGTTTGTGTAGGCGGAATACTTATACTTCTATTTTTAAGTGCAACTATTACGAAAAAACTTTTTCAAATTCCAATGCGAAAAGAAATTGTAGCAGATCATGATCTACAAGTTTTTATTGGTTTTTGTATCTGTTTTGGAATTGCATGGTTTAGTTCTTGGTTTGGTCTTTCGCCAGCTTTTGGCGCTTTTGCAGCGGGAATAATAATTGGTCAAGATAAAGCGACGCGTTGGCTGGGAAAATCTCTTATTCCGTTTAGAGTATTCTTTATGGTTTTCTTTTTCCTTACAATAGGACTACAGCTTGATATTGATTTTTTTATAAAAAATGCAGGCACAATCATTATGATTGCTATAGCGGTTTTGTTAATCAATAGTCTAATTAATGCCGTGCTTTTTAGGTTTACAGGCAATAACTGGAGAGATAGTTTGTATGGAGGTGCCCTTTTATCACAAATTGGTGAATTTAGTTTTGTGCTTGTAACACTTGCCGCATCAAGAGGATTGGTTGGGAATTATCTTTATCAAATTACACTTGCAGTTATAACAGTTACTATGTTATTGTCAACTATATGGTTGGCGATTATTCAGCGCTTAATTTACAAATTGCCCATTGTAAGTAAAACTTAAAGTATTGATTTTTAAATTAGTATTAACAGAATAATTTGAAATAAATCAAAATAGAAAGTTGTTGAACGTAAATATAATCTGAAATGGAGAATTTATTTTTTATATCAGTTAATATCAAAACAAAATCTGGTTTTGTATCTTATGTTAACTTTAATCTTGGTGAAAACGGGGATAAGGCGAAGGCTATTTTTGATATATTAAAAGGTTCTCAGGAACTTTCTGATAAAACAATTTTGACGATGGATTTTACTGAAATGAAAGACGGAATACCATTGCCTATAAAAATGCTGGATTGCAACTTTGATCAAGTTATTGATAATACGAAAATCATAACTCGTGAAATATTTAAAAATCTTAATTTAGATGCAGAGTGATTAACTAAGCAGATAATCGTGGTAAAGAAAACGTTCAATCATAAATTGGTTGAACTTTTTTTATGATATTTGTAATGGTTTTCAGTAACGATATGTTTTATCAGGCTTTTTTCTGAACTAATCATTTAACTCTTAAAAATAATGATCCGATTTTTTCTTGGCTGTTTTCTTTTTTTATCTTTTTTTAAAGGCTTTTCTCAAGAGGCAACATTCAAATTGGATACATTAAAAATCCAACATGATAGTTTGTACAGAGAAGATCAGTTTTATGCTCAACTTAATTATAATTCAATTGTAGTAAAACCTGACGGGCTTTCACAAGATAAAATTTCATTTGGTTTTGGAGTAGGATTTCTTAGAGATTTTCCTTTAAATAAAAAAAGAACTTTTGCGATCGCACCTGGAATTGGTCTGTCTTTCAATAATTATATTCAAAATATGTCAATTGTTGGGAGTCATGATGCACCTATTTATAGTATTATTCCATCAACTGTTGATTATGATAGAAATAGATTTGAACAGTTTAGATTAGATATTCCAATTGAGTTCAGATGGCGTACTTCGACTCCAGAAGCATTCCAATTTTTCAGATTATATGGGGGAATTAAAATCAGTTATTTGTTGAGTGACAAATCGGTTTATGATGATGGAATTCAAAAAGTCACCATTAAAAACAATAAGGATTTTGAAGATTTTCTATACGGAATTTATCTTTCGACGGGATATAGTGCTTTTAACTTGCAAATTTATTATGGCTTGAATTCTCTTTTCAAGTCAACTGCACAAATCGATTCGGTGCCAATTAAAATGAACACTTTGAGTTTGGGTGTTGTCTTCTATATTTTATAGTTTCTAAGTTTAAAGAAAAAAAAACTTAGAATCTTAGAGGCTAAATTCTACAGCCACAAAAACAGAAACAATATTTGAGGAATACTTCCCAAAAGAACTCCGATAATTAATTCGTTTGGAGTGTGTGCCTGCATGACCAAACGCGAAGAGGCTACAAAGCCATTCATTAGCAATAAAAAGGGAACGAGATAAATGCTTCCCATTTGCAAATGAATGTTCAATCCAAAAACAAAAACCGTTAAGGCTGAAATGGCAAGCATGTGCAGGCTCGCTTTGAATTTGATGAATAATAATCCAAGCGCCAATAAAGTGCTAAATAAAGCACCTATGAAGAAGAAATGTAATTCTGGGTAATATTCCAGTATAATAATTTTTCGCAGCAATATAATGATTATAAAACTCTGAAAAACTAACGGTATTTTGCGTTGCTCCAATTCGGCAATCATAATAGAATCTATTCTTCCTGTAAATCGAAGTAGGTAGTATAACGCCATCGGAATCATTATGGTAACAACTGAAATCTGCCAGAAAAAAGGAGTGATTTGTTTGATGTTAAAATCTCCGTTGTGAAATAGAAAATAGAAAAAGCAAGCTTGTACTGGTGTGAAAAGCGGATGGAATATATAAGAAAATATAGGAAGAATCTTTTTCAATTTTAAAAAGGAGATTTGAGTTCGAAAAATAGAATCATAGTTTTTTCCTCATACGAGCTACCGGGATTTCCAGTTGTTCGCGGTACTTGGCTATAGTTCTTCTTGCAATTGGATATCCTTTTTCTTTGAGTATTTCGGCCAAAAGATCATCTGGAAGTGGATTCCTTTTATCTTCTTCTTCGATGGTATTTTGTAAAATTCTTTTAATTTCAAGTGTAGAAACATCTTCGCCCTGATCGTTTTTCATCGCTTCCGAAAAGAATTCTTTGATCAACTTTGTGCCATAAGGCGTTTCCACATATTTACTGTTGGCTACTCTGGAAACTGTTGAAATATCAAGACCAATCATGTCAGCAATGTCTTTTAAGATCATTGGTTTCAAGCGGGTTTCGTCACCATCCAATAAATAATCTTTTTGATAATGCATGATGGCATTCATCGTCACAAACAAAGTATCCTGACGTTGTTTTATAGCATCAATAAACCATTTAGCCGAATCCAATTTTTGTTTGATAAACTGCACGGCATCTTTTTGAGAGCTCGATTTATCCTTAGATTCTTTATAGGTTTGCATCATTTCTTGGTAATCCTTAGAAACATGCAATGATGGTGCATTTCGACCATTTAAAGTAAGTTCCAATTCGCCATCAACAATGCGGATAGTAAAATCGGGAACTATATTTTCAGTAATTTTATTATTTCCAGAAAATGACCCACCTGGTTTTGGATTCAGTCTTTCAATTTCATGAATCGCATTTCTAAGCTGTTCGTTCGAAATATTGAGTTTCTGAGTCAATTTATCATAATGCTTTCTGACAAAAGCATCAAAATGCTGATCAATTATAGCTGTTGCCAAATCAACCGATTCCGTTGGCGTTTTGTGTTTGAGTTGCAATAATAAGCATTCCTGTAAATCACGCGCACCAACTCCTGTCGGTTCCAATTCGTGAATGATATTCAGAATATTTTCAACATCTTTTTCAGTAGTGTAAAGCCCTTGCGTAAAGGCCATATCATCTACTAAATCTGGAATGCTTCTGCGAATATATCCAGTGTCGTCGATGCTTCCAACCAAAAATTCGGCGATATCGCGCTCCTCATCATTTAAAATAAAAGTATTCAATTGATTGATGAGGTCTTGATGAAAACTTATTGCTGCCGCAAAAGGCGTTTCTTTGGTTTCATCATCATCACTGTAATTATTGACTTGTGTTTTGTAGTCGGGAGTGTCGTCGCTGCTTAAATATTCGTCTATGTTGATGTCTTCGGCGTCTATTCTGTCAGCTTCAGAATCTTCATAATCATCGTATTCTTGGGTGTCGAATTCGTCTTTTTCATAATCATCCTCCTCTTTTCCAGATTCCAGAGCAGGATTTTCATTCATTTCTTCCAACAAACGTTGTTCAAATGCTTGCGTAGGCAACTGAATTAACTTCATCAGCTGAATTTGCTGTGGAGATAATTTTTGTGATATTTTTAAATTTAAAAACTGCTTTAGCATTTGTATGTTGTTTAAAGGTTTAAGGGTTTAAAAGTTTAAGATTGTGTCGTTTCAAACAACCTTAAACTTTTAAACAATATTAAACTTTTTCTAAAATTCCGCATTTTGTGGTGTTCTTGGGAAAGGAATTACATCACGAATGTTTGTCATTCCAGTTACAAAAAGCACCAATCTTTCAAATCCAAGTCCAAAGCCGGAGTGAACCGCAGAACCAAATCTTCTGGTATCAAGGTACCACCATAATTCTTCTTCGTCAATTCCCAGAGCTTTCATCTTTTCGACCAAAACATCAAAACGTTCCTCTCTTTGAGAACCTCCTACGATTTCTCCAATTCCAGGGAAAAGGATATCCATCGCGCGAACTGTTTTTCCATCCTCGTTCAAACGCATGTAGAAAGCTTTAATATTCGCAGGATAATCAAACAGGATTACTGGCGATTTAAAGTGTTTTTCTACTAAATAACGCTCGTGTTCCGATTGTAAATCAGCTCCCCATTCATTAATAATATATTGGAATTTCTTCTTTTTATTTGGGGTAGAATCTCTCAAAATGTCAATAGCTTCTGTGTATGAAACACGTTTGAAGTTATTTTCCAGAACGAAATTCAATTTTTCCAGCAAAGTCATTTCGCTTCTTTCCGCTTGTGGTTTTGATTTCTCTTCTTCTAACAAACGACCTTCTAAGAACTTCAAATCGTCAGCACAATTGTCAATAGCATATTTTATTACGTATTGAATAAAATCTTCTGCCAAATCCATGTTGTCATCCAAATTATTGAAAGCAACCTCAGGCTCAATCATCCAAAATTCCGCCAAGTGGCGAGAAGTATTCGAATTTTCAGCTCTAAATGTCGGTCCAAAAGTATAAATCTGCCCCAAAGCCATTGCAAAAGTTTCTCCTTCCAATTGTCCAGAAACCGTTAAGTTTGTGTGTTTTCCAAAGAAATCTTTTTTGTAGTCAATATTTCCTTCTTCGTTTTTAGGTAAATTGTCCAAAGGCAGAGAAGTTACCTGAAACATTTCTCCTGCGCCTTCCGCATCTGCACCGGTAACGATTGGCGTGTTTACATACACAAACCCTTTTTGTTGAAAATAGCTATGAACCGCAAACGACAAAACCGAACGCACACGCATAATTGCTCCAAAAGCATTCGTACGAACACGTAAATGTGCATTCTCGCGTAAAAATTCCAAAGAGTGTTTTTTCGGCTGCATTGGGAATTTTTCAGCATCCGAATCTCCAAGGATTTCTATTTTAGAAACCTGAATCTCTACTTTCTGACCCGCACCTTTACTTTCAACCAAATGACCTGTAACCGAAACCGCGGCTCCTGTTGTAATTCTCTTTAAAGTCTCGTCTGGAGTGTTTTCAAAATCAACAACACACTGTATATTATTGATGGTCGAACCATCATTCAAAGCAATAAACTGATTATTTCTAAAAGTCCTAACCCAACCTTTTGCATTTATTTCCTGTAACGTCGTAGTACTGTTTAATAGGTCTTTAACTTTCGTGTGTCTCATTTTCATTATAAATTTTAGAGTTTTAATTTTTGATTGTAATCTAAAATTAGTTTTTTTATCTAATGCAAATATAATGGATTTGGAGTAATTTTTTAGGAGCTATTTCCCGCTATTCGCTATATCTTTTACTTTTTAAAGAAAAAAGTAAAAGGATGCCGCTACTATCGGGGCTAGGCAGTAGTGGAATTGTCGTTTTTAAGAAGAAATTGGCTGATTGCTGGATTTTTGTCGTAGAGATGCATTGTAGAGATGCACTGCAGTGCATCTCTACAATTGGTGGATTATAATTCGTTTGCTGGCATGACCATTTAGCTGGTGCCAAAAAACTTTGAAATATTTTTACAACTGTTTTTTCAAAAGCTTGTTGATAGTACCTTTTAATTCTTGAAATTCATCAGGCGAAAATCCTGTCGAAGCATAAACCACTTTTCCGTTTTGGTCTATTAAATAATTTCTAGGAATATATTGTTTAGCAAAGAGGGAGTAAATAATTTTGCCTTTGTCAGGATAAATTGGGAATGTAAATTTCTTTTGATCTATGAATTTATTTATTTCTTCCTGCGAATGGTCTCTCCCAAAACTTAAAAGGACAAAGTTCGGATTGTCTTTAAACTTATTCCATAGTTCATTCTCTAAAAGAGGCATTTCTACCATGCAGGGACCACACCAAGTAGCAAAAAAATTAATTAGAATAATTTTGCCTTTATAATCAGATAGTTTTGCTGTTTTTCCATGGGTAGTAGTAAATGAAAATTCTGGGGCAGCTTGTTTCAGTTGTACAAAACTAGTTGTCATGTAATCATTCTTTGCTTCTTGGCCAAAACTATAATTACAGTACACTGCAATAATAAATAGGAATATTTTTTTCATGATATGGTTTTTGATTAGGAACTCAAATATAGGAAAACTTTAAAAAACTGAGCTGTAAATTCTGTTTCAAGATATTGATAATTAATTATCTATCTAAATGCTGCTATAGTCAGATTAATGATATAAATTGGCAAGGCAATAATGCATAAAATAGAACAAAAAACTAATGTGATGTTGATGGTTTGATAGTTGTCAGATAATGGAAAATTGTTTGGCACAAATAATTGACAATAAACAACAACAATCCAATACACTAGAAAACTACCTATTAAAAACACAGAATGAAGTATGGTTAATATTTTTACAAGTGGCTTTTTGAATTTTTCTTGTACAAACCAATAACCCAATCCGTAAATGAAATAGGTAATGCATAAAATTATCGCAACATGAAAATCTGAAATTACAAAATAGGTGTCATGAATATTTATGTCTAAAGTGTTAGTAATATTATATCGGCAAATCCCTATTATTAAAATTATTATACTTACCAACCAGAAGTAATGGTAAACTTTGAATTTTTTTAGAATCATAATTATTCGACTTTAATACCATCTTTATAAGTGCATTTTATTTGTCCATCGCTTGTATAAAGAGTGCCATTTAGTTCTTCACTATCTTTCCATTCCCCGACAAATTTTTCCTTGTTTGCGTAGAACATTGTTCCTTTTCCATTTCGTGAATTTTGTAAAAATGAACCAATATATTTATCTCCATTTGACCAAAAATAAGTGCCTTGACCGGTTCTATAACCTTCTTTCCATTCGCCAACATATTTGTCTTTGTTTTGATATATCACAGTCCCTTGGCCGTTCAATTTGTCGTCTTTCCAAACTCCAGCATAACTCTCATCTTTTAGAGTGAAAGTATAGGTGCCTTCGCCGTTACGTTTGCCTTCTTTCCATTCACCCACATAACTTGCTTTAAAAGTATTATTTGATGATGTCCCTTTTCCGTTAAGTTTTCCATCTTTCCATAGACCATTATATTCCCAACCATTTGGATAAGATAAGATTCCGCTACCATTATATTCACCATTTGTAAATTCACCAGTATAGACATCACCATTTTGGTTAATTCTAGTTCCATAACCCGTAAATTTTTCACCGGTATAAATTGAGCCTTTAATGAAAATGATAGATCCTAGATGTTTTTCGTTACCATCAGGCCATTTACCAGCATATTTAGTTCCATTTGAAGTGTAAAAAATACCTTGACCGTAGAATTTGTTGTCTTTCCATTCTCCAATATATTTAGCATTAGTATTGATATAAGTTATAGAACCTTGTCCGCAAAACTGGCCATTTTTAAAATCGCCAATGTATTTATATCCGTTTTTAATTTCAAAAGTTCCATAACCATCTAATCTGTTGTCTTTCCAATTGCCTTCTGCAATATTTCCGTGCAATACTGCTCTTCCTTTTCCATTGGCTTTTCCGTCTGTAATTTCACCTTTATAATAACCACAATTATCTGGGAAAGGACAAATTTTAATAGAATCGTTTTCGGTTGTAGTGACTGATGTTTTTTGACTCGTTGCGTTTTGGGAATTGCAAATAAGACTAATTAATAAAAATAGGAGAGTTGTATTTTTATGCATTTTCAATATTTTAAAGGTAAGTTGAATAGTATGATATTCAAAAATACATAAATTTATATGAAAAAAATCTTACCTCAAAAGAAGTAGAGCTTTATGTTTATTAAATAAAAATTCCCGTCTAATTCTAAACGGGAATTCTATAATTTGTATAAATGCAAAACGAATTAATTGTTGTTTGTTTCAATGGGCTTGTTCGAAACACCAATTTTACTATTCAATATGCTCTTCTTTTTTAGTTCTCTTTTTTTCGAAAGTCAATACTAAGGCTGGTAAAACCAATAAATTGGCAAACATTGCAAATGCTAATGTGCAAGAAATCAATCCTCCAAGTGCAATGGTACCACTGAAACTAGAAAGTGTAAATGTTGCAAATCCGATAATCAATACCACCGAAGTGTAAAAAGTACTGATCCCCGTTTCTTTCATAGCGCTCATCACCGATTTTTTAACTCTGCCATTATTAAGATTTAAATCATAACGGTATTTTGCCATGAACTGAATCGCATTGTCCACCGAAATACCAAAAGCAATACTGAAAATTAATATTGTAGATGGTTTTAAAGGAATTCCAAAATACCCCATTAAACCTGATGTGATACATAATGGTAATACATTTGTAATAACCGATGCCATAACCATTTTCGCAGAACGGAACAAATAAGCCATTAATCCAGCGATAAGGAAAATCGCAAAAATCAATGATTCGATTAAGTTGTCCACAAGATAGGAAGTTCCTTTTTGGAAAACCAATGCTTTTCCGGTAAGAGTAACATTGTAGCGTTCTTTTGGAAAAACTTTGGTGATTTTATCTTCTAATTGCTTTTCTACTCTTTCCATTTCCTCAGTTCCAATGTCTCTCATGAAAGTGGTGATTCGCGCATATTGTCCAGTCGAATCTACATAGCTTTTCATCAGGTCGCCTTTGGTGCTTTTGGTAGCATTTTTGGCATAAGACAATATAAAAGCCTGCTCTTGGGAAGTAGGTAATTCGTAATATTCAGGTTTTCCGTTGTAAAAAGCCTGTTTAGAATATTTCACTAAGTTAACCACAGAAACTGGTTTTGAAAGTTCCGGAAGCCCCGCAATGGTTTCTTGCAATTCATCCATTTTTTTCAGAGTAGAGAGTTTCATTACTCCTTTTTTGTGCTTAGTGTCAATCATTATTTCTAACGGCATTACTCCTTTGAATTCATTTTCAAAAAAGATAATATCTTTAAAAAAGGATGCTGATTTTGGCATTTCACCTATCAAACTTCCCGAAACTTTCATTTGAGAAACACCAATCACACTAAAAATCAATAGTAAGCCATAAACGATATAGATGGTTTTGCGTCGGTTTTTTACAATATTTTCGACCCAGTTTAATAGTGTTGAAATATAAGTTTTAGTTAAGTGTTTTAAGTGCTCTTCTTTTGGAACAGCCATAAAACTGTAAACTATCGGTACAATAACAAGTGTTAATAGGTAAACGGTAATTACGTTCAAAGAAGTTACCAATCCAAATTCAAATAACAGATCATTTCCTGTAATCATAAAAGTCGCGAATCCCGCAGCTGTTGTCAAATTGGTCATCAATGTTGAAACACCAATAGTTGAGATAACACGCTGTAAGGCTTTGGCTTGATTGCGATGGATTTTTATTTCCTGCTGGTATTTGTTAATCAGGAAAATACAGTTGGTAATTCCAATAACAATAATTAATGGTGGAATAACCGCAGTAAGAATTGTTATTTTATAATGAAATAAACCAAGCGTTCCAAAAGACCACATTACACCAATAATCAAGATGCACATCGAGATAAAAGTAGCTCGGTACGATCTGAAAAACAAGAAGAAAATTAATGAGGTAATGAATAAAGCTGCTCCAATAAAAAGGCCGATTTCGCCTTTCATGTTTTCAGCATTTATCGTTCGGATGTAAGGCATTCCGGAAACACGAAGATCGATTCCGGTTTCTTTTTCAAACTTGTCTATTTTAGGAACAAGATTTTCTAAAATGTATGTTTTTCGGGCAGCCGTGTTTACGATTTTTTTGTTGAGGTAAACCACAGAGCGAATACTTCCGGATTCTTTGTTGAATAATAAACCTTCATAAAAAGGAAGATTATGAAACAATTCGAATTTTATTTTTTGAAGATATTCTGGATTTGTTGTTTCTTTTTGATTAATAAGCGGAACCATTTTGAACTTTTGGGCAACGGTATCCTTTTCCAGTGTTTTTAAATCATTCAGCGAAATAACAAAATCTACTTCTTTTGAATTCTTTAAACCTGTCATTAACTCATTCCAGGCAGCAAAGGCTTTTGGAGTAAAAAAAGCATTGTCCTTGATTCCTATAACGATCAGATTTCCTTCTTCTCCAAATCTGTCTAAAAAGTCTTGGTATTGTTGGTTTACAATGTGCTTTTTCGGTAGTAAATTGGCCTCTGTATAAGTCATTGCCAAATTCTTCCATTGAAAAGCCATAAAAATGGTCATAGCAAGGATGATTCCAAGTATTGTGATTCTATTTTTAAGTACGATTCGGGCTACAGTCTCCCAAAAACCAACTGTTGTTTTCTTTTTCATAGTCATTTTAAAATGCATGCAAATGTAAACAAATCAGTTAGAAATCTAATTAACTCCTTTGATTTTCTGTTGAAAATGCTGCTTTTTTGAATTATTTTTTTGTTTACAATAAGATAATTTATGCATTATAAATTATATATTTGGAATTCTCATCTTCGCATTTTAATAAGTGAAATAGGAAGGTTATAAAGAAGCTATGAAAAAGTACAGAAATACATTGTTTTATTTTGGCGTAACAGGTGGTTTTATTGCGCTAATGTATTGCATATTAAGGGAAGGAAAACATCTGGAAGGTAATAAAGTTGTTTTTCATACTGAAAAAGTTGGAAACTCTTGGCAGGAATTTTTGGCCTCCATGATTCATAATATTCAGGATCCTTTGGCTATTTTATTGGCACAAATTATAATGATTATTCTTGTGGCTCGCCTTTTTGGATGGATTTTCAAAAAGATAGGACAACCTTCAGTGATTGGCGAAATTATCGCAGGTATTGCACTTGGACCGTCTTTATTGGGTTTGTATTTCCCTGAATTTTTTCAGGCACTTTTCCCCGCTAATTCATTAGAAAACTTAAAATTCTTAAGTCAGATAGGGCTTATTCTTTTCATGTTTGTTATTGGAATGGAACTCGATATCAAAGTATTGAAAAACAGGGCGAAAGAAGCTATTGTTATCAGTCACGCTAGTATTGTTATTCCGTTTGCATTAGGAATTGGCTTGGCTTATTTTGTTTACAATCGATTTGCTCCAGAGGGAGTTAAATTTCTTTCTTTCAGTTTGTTCATGGGAATCGCCATGAGTATTACGGCATTTCCAGTTTTAGCGCGAATTGTTCAGGAAAGAGGAATGCACAAAACCAAATTGGGAGCTATCGCCATTACCTGTGCAGCTGCCGATGATATAACGGCTTGGTGTTTGCTAGCAGTTGTAATTGCTATTGTAAAAGCAGGAACTTTTGAGAGTTCTATGTATATTATTACATTGGCAGGAATTTATGTGCTGGCGATGATTTTCTTGGTAAAACCTTTCTTGAAAAGGATTGGTGATTTATACGCTTCCAAAGACAGTTTGAGCAAACCAGTCGTTGCAATTTTCTTTTTGTTGTTAATTATTTCTTCATATGCTACCGAATTAATTGGTATTCATGCCCTTTTTGGCGCTTTTATGATGGGTGCAATTATGCCGGATGTTCCAAAGTTCAGAACTGTTTTTATTTCTAAAGTCGAAGATGTATCTGTTATTTTACTACTTCCTTTGTTTTTTGTATTTACAGGATTACGCACAGAAATTGGACTGATTAACGATCCTTATATGTGGAAAGTAACCGGTTTCATTATTTTGGTTGCTGTAGTTGGGAAGTTTTTTGGTAGCGCTTTCGCGGCCAAATTTGTCGGTCAAAGCTGGAGAAACAGCCTCACCATTGGTGCTTTGATGAATACCAGAGGATTGATGGAATTAATCGTTTTGAATATCGGTTTGGGTCTAGGGGTGCTAACACCCGCAGTCTTCACAATGATGGTCATCATGGCATTAGTTACAACTTTTATGACTGGTCCAGCTTTGGATTTAATAAACTACATTTTCAAAACCAGTGACACCATTGATCTTGAAGATGAAGCCGATCAAAACAAGTATCGTATTTTAATTTCTTTTGGAAATAATGAAAAAGGAAAATCTTTGTTGCGACTGGCTCATAGTTTAGTCAAAAAACAAAATGATTCTACAAGTATTACAGCGTTGCATTTGTCTTTGAGTGATGAAATGCACAGTTTTAATATGGAAGATAAAGAAAAAAGCAGCTTTAATCCTATTTTGAAAGAAGCGGTTATTTTGAAACAGGAAATCACGACTGTATTCAAAGCTACAATTGATATTGAAGCAGAAATTATTGATATCGCCAATCAGGGAGATTATGATTTGTTGATCGTTGGTTTGGGTAAATCTATTTTCGAAGGGACTTTATTGGGGAAAGTAATTGGTTTTACTTCCCGAATTATCAATCCTGAACGTTTACTGGATAAATTCACTGGTAAAGAAGGTTTGTTCGACAATTCTCCATTCGATGACAGAACCCGACAAATTGTATCGAAAGTAAAACTTCCATTAGGGGTTTTGATTGATAAAGGTTTGAAAGAAGTAAATCAGGTTTTTTTACCAATTTACAGTCCAGAAGATTCCTTTTTGATTGATTATGCGCAAAAGTTAATTTATAATAACAATGCAACAGTAACCTTTTTGGATATTCACGGTCATATGGAATCCAATTTTGTTATTGAAAGTGCCATTGAATCTTTAAAACATAAATTTCCAAAGAATGTTATTTTAGAAAAAGCCTCTATACTAAACACAGAATTTTTAAACAATCAGAATTTAATGATGGTGAGTTTGGAAAGCTGGAAAGATTTATTGAACACTAGATCAAGTTGGTTGAGTGAAGTTCCATCAGTGTTGATTATTAAACCATAAATCATGAACCAATGGTTTAGTTAGGAATGTCAAAAATATGATACTTTGAAGATCTTCTAAACACATAGAAACATAGCTTTAAAATATCTTAAAAAGACGTTTTACTTTATATAGAGCACATAGCTATGCTTTTCTATTTAAAATAAAATGCCTTTTCGACGCTTAGAAATTCTATGTTTCTATGTGTTTAAAAAAATAAAAAATGACAGTGAATCATGAATTGGATTTTACTTATTATCACAGGTTTTTTTGAAGTAGGTTTTGCAACTTGTTTGAGCAAATCCAAAGAAACTTCCGGTATGGTATCCACTTTTTGGATGATAGGGTTTTTCATAGCCCTTTCCATCAGTTTGGGACTGCTGTACTAAGCTTCTCAAAGCTCCCAGTTGGTACGGCTTATGCGGTTTGGACAGGAATTAGAGCAGTTGGGACTGTTCTAGTTGATATCCTTTTATTTAAAGAACCAGCAACTCTCAAAGGAGCGCTCAATCAAGCATTTTTAATATTTTTCAAAAAATTAATATCGTGCACTTTCGATCTAGTAATTTCTAAGGAGCGGAACGCACTGCTAACAGAACAAATACCATTGGAGTCTGTAACTATAAAATCAATTGTTTTCTTAAGATAGTAGCCTTTTGATGGAGCTATGTCTTAATTCATCATTATACATTTTGATTGGATTATGCGGTGAAAATTTGCAGATTTTTAAAGGCATGCTTCGACGCTAAATAATCTTTCGACTTGATAGAACAAGAAACTAATTTACTTTTAAAATTCTTCGGAGAATAAAAAAAACAGTTTTTTTCTTCTTTAGTTGAACTGACTTCGTTCAATTAAAGAAGATGTTTTGCGAGTACCATCCTGTTAAATAAAAAGTTTTAAGGTAGATAAACATGAATAAAGCAGTCTCAGTCTGTGGTACTATTTTAAATCAGACATTTTTTTCTTGCAATTTAAGTGTGATTTCGTTTACAATTTAAAGAACTTACAATTCTTAAAACGTAGAAATTAGTTTGTCGGATTCGAGTTGTTGTTTTCTAATGTGTTGATTAATAGTTTGTTGTTTTTTGCTTCAAATTTGACCCCAAACTAATTACCCCAAAGGACTAATAGAATCTATCGTTGATTTGTGATCAATTTTTCAATCAATAATAGTATTATCCATTACAATAATAGTATTGTCCATCGATTTGTTTTTCTTAATGGATATCTTTATGTTAGTAATCAGTTTTGTGTTAATTAAAAATGTGATTATTTTTCTGCAAAATAGACATTACGTCAATAGAATTGTAATGCTATTAGAAGCGCAATCGATTAAATAATAGGAATGATGTATGGAAAGAGTTTCAAGTCCTTTTTCTGTTACATATTTTGTTTTGTGTGAATGCCTTAATACTTGGTAATGATTGATTTTCATTATTTATAAAATTTCGAACCTTTTTTATACCCGTGATATAATTAGTTATCACAGGCTAAAATTTTTATTAAAACGATTTAGGTTTGCTGTTGAATTTAATATACAGTTTAATAAAAGAATAACATTTTAAGATGATGTCATTGCAGACAATGTTTTATTCTTAAAGTCTCTTTTATCTCTAAAATTTTAATTCTTAAAAATTAACTCTAAAACAGGAAGCCTATGAAATGAAGAAAAATGCAATTTTACTTTTTAGATTGGAAAGACTTTATACTTCTCTAATTTATTAAGTGAAAATTATTTAATCAAAAATCAAACCACAATTAAATAACCTAAAAACATGAAAAAGAACATTAATTATTGGTGTTCATCCAGTATTCCTTTTGGATGTAACCTAAAAATAAAATTATCTGTTGTTTTATTGTTGGTCTCTCTATTTGAGATTCACGCTAATGATAATAAAACAAAAAAAGATTTTGAAAATAGCACATTTGATGTTAGTGTTGATAATTCCGAAGTTCTATATCAAAACAAGATTTCTGGAAAGGTAACTGATAATAATGGTCTGCCTATTCCAAACGTTAATGTTGTCGTAAAAGGAGCCTCAGGCAGTACTGAAACCGATATGGACGGAAATTATACGATAAACGCAAAAAAAGGAGATATATTGGTATTTTCTTATATTGGAATGGAAGTTACTACGGTTACAGTTGGAAATAATTCGATCGTAAATGTAGTTATGAAATCATCAGCCGAAAATTTGGATCAAGTTGTGGTAACTGCATTTGGTATCAAACGTAACGTTAAATCATTGGGTTATGCTATCAGCAAAATAGAAGGAAAGGATTTAACCATAGCCGGTTCATCTACAAACCCTGTTTCAACTTTGTATGGGAAAGCTTCAGGAGTTGGGATCACAACAAATGCTGCTGGTCCTACAGGTGCAGTTGACATAAAAATTCGTGGAGCTGCAGGTTTAGAACCAAGTGCTAAAACTAGGCCTTTATTTGTTGTCGACGGTATGCCTATCTACGATAAGGGGACAAGTATGAAAAATGATAAATATGACGCTTTGAATTCCGTTGATTATGGTTCTGGAATTAATGATCTTAATGCAGAAGATATCGCTTCTATGGAGATATTAAAAGGAGCAAAAGCAACAGTGCTTTATGGAGGTTTGGGTGCCAATGGTGTTGTTTTGATTACAACTAAAAAAGGCTCCAAATCAAGAGGCTTGGGGATTAGTTACAACACACAATATACCAATGAAATCCCAAGATCCTATATTGATTTTCAAAATGAATATGGAACTGGTAGAAATGAATATACCAGACAATACCAAACACTTCCAGGTGGTGGTCAGGGACAAAGACAGGTAGTATGGGACAGATTTAATTATGGTCCAAAATTTGACGGTTCACCTGTACAATTTTTGGATGGTTCTATAAGACCTTACCAAGCCTATCCAAATAACTATATCGATTTATTTAGAACGGGAAGTAATACTTTACATACTGTGGCAATTTCAGGCGGTGGTGAGAACGGCAATATGCGTGTTTCCTATACTAATCAAGATTACCAAGGGCTTCTTCCAAATAGTTACCAAAAAAAGCATGTCATTAGTGCCAATGGTTTGTTGAAAGCTTCGGATTTTGCTTCAGTGGAAATAAATACAAATCTTTATAAAATAAAAACACATAACCGATCTCCCAATTTAGGTGATATTGTGGCTTGGGGAATCAATAGAGATTATGATTTTAATGCCTTAAAGGACATGTATAAAAATCCTGACGGTACTAAATTTGATCCTGAACAGGCTCCGATAGGCTGGCCTGGAGGTCAAAGTGCTGCAACTTATTTGATGAATACCTATTGGGATCAATTTGAAAATAGTGATACCGATGATAAATTTCACTTAATTGGTTCGGTTAAAACCACATTAAATTTCACTAAGGATTTCTCATTTATTGGTCAGGCGGGAATTGATTATACGGATACTAATTATACAACAAAGGAACCTATCACCAAATATGAGCCAGAAACTGTGGGAGGTAAATATGCTTTTGGACGTGAAAATATTACTGTAGAAAATTATAGAGGAATTTTAAATTACAATTTTAGTGTATTGGATGGTAATCTAAAAATAGCTTCTTTTGCTGGGGGTGAATACAATAGAGCTTCAAAAAATACTATCAATGTTTCTACATACGGAGGTTTAACCTTCCCTGATTTTTGGTCGCTTAAAAATGAAAAAAGCTGGCCTACAGCAAGTGAAAAAGATAAAGTTAGAGGACACCGCTATGGTTCTGTAGTATCCTATAGTGCCTTTGGATCATCAACGTTGTCATGGAAAGATGATTTGTATTTAGAACTTCAGGTGAGAAACGACTGGTCATCCACATTACCTCCAGAGAATAATTCTTATTTTTATCCAGGGGTTGGTTTGAGTTGGAATTTTACCAACACATTCAAAATTCCTTATGTAGAAACTGGAAAACTTAGAGCAAGCTGGGCAGATGTCGGCCGCGCGGCACCTGGAGACATCTTAGATTATTATGCAAATCCTGCTTATACTACAGGCCAAGTTGTAAATACTGATGCTATAACGGTAGATGCACCATCGTCTTTATTTGCTGGGGATATGAAACCCGAACGTAAAAGAGAATTCGAAATCGGTTTTGATGCTAGTTTCTTAAAAGGAAACAGAATTGAGACTAGTTTCTCTTTTTACACTAATAATGTGTATGACCAAATTATGGCTGTTGATTTGCCAAACCCTACTGGTTTTACCAATATTAAAATTAACGCTGGGAATGTTGCCAACTGGGGATATGAATTATTGATAAAAGGAACTCCTGTTTTGACTAATAATTTGCGATGGGAACTTACCGCTACAGCAGCAAAACAACGCTCTGAAGTAAAAAAACTTTATCCAGGGATTACGCAGAAAACGATAAGCAATTACGCAGACATAAATCAAGTTGCCGAAGAAGGACATCCTTATGGAGAATTGCGCATGTTTGATTATTTAACAGATCCTAATGGCAATAGAGTGGTTGATAATGGTGGTAGTTATATTTTAAATAAGGATAAAATTGTAACTTTAGGACATACAAATCCTGATGTTTTTGGAGGTTTTTTCAGTGATTTGTCTTATAAAGGATTCAATTTACACATTGGTATTGATTACAAATATGGAGCAACTATGTTTTCCCGCTCAAATGTATATTATAAAGGAATGGGTATAACCAAGGAAACTTTAGAATATCGTGATGAGGCTCATGGAGGTATGGCTTATTATATAAACGCTGGCGGACAAAAAGTAGCCTGGCAGCACAACCAACCAGCTCCTGCTGGAGCACAAGGAGGATTAGTCTACCATGATGGGGTAATTAATCCGGGTGTTGTTAATGTTGGAACAGCAGATAACCCTGTTTATCAACAAAACAATATTATCCAATCTGCCTATGAACGAAATTTAGTTTATATCAACGATGGAGGTACAGGTCAAAGACCAGATAATCTATATAAGAATAATTATATAAAATTCCGTGAATTGTCATTAAGTTATACATTACCTAAAGATGTAGTGCATAAAATTGGTGCGCAAAAATTAACGCTATCGATATTGGCAAGAAACTTATTTTATATTTATAAGTCTATTCCTAATATCGATCCTGAATCGGCCCTTGGAACCGATTCCTGGGTAGAAGATTCTGCTTATCCAACCCCTACTTCACTTGGTTTCGGACTTGATGTTAGTTTTTAATTTAAAGAAAAGAAAGATGAATAGTTTTAAAAAAATAATGGTAGTATTTTTTTCAATGATCACACTTTGGTCTTGTCAGGATACTTTGGAGGAAGAATTTAAAAATCCTGACTTATATGAGCCAGTAGAAGATCAAATGGTCTACGGAATGTTTACTAGCGCTTTATTACAATATAAATTTTACATCAATGATTATGGTGAAATGTGGTGGCAAATGAGCGGAAACGGGATGCCTAGTTATGCTCAAATCACACACAGGTTTATTACCAATAGATACTCTTGGTATATTGACTATGACGATGTAGTAAACGGAAATGGTTTTGATGACAGCGGCTTTACTTGGTTTAATGACTACTATGTTAGAATGCGAAACTGGTCACTTATCAAAACGAAAGTAACTGCAATGACTGGTAAAGAATACGACGATAGTGTAGTCTATTTAAAACTATTAACTATAGTGAAAGACTGGGGAGCCCTTCGAAATGTGGATTTATATAATTCCATACCTTATAGTGAGGCATTCAAAGGGGATCAAGGAGCGTTTTTTCCAAAATACGATAATCCAGAGGAAATTTATAAAACAGTTCTAGACGAATTAGAAGTAATAGCTAATGAATTACCCGGGATTTATTCTAAAATGTCTCCAGAGGCTATTGCTAAGTTGAAAACACAAGACATCGCATTGCAAGGAGATGTTACGAAATGGGCGCAATACGCCAATGGATTGCGTCTTAGATTTGCTGTGAAATTAGCGGCTGTTGATGCTGCATTTGCGAAAAAGCATATTACTAGTGCAATGGCAAATTTACCTAAGCAGGACTTGACTTTCAATTTGCCACATATTGATGCAGCAGGGGATCTTCCTGGTGGAGGGACTTGGCAAAGAGGAATTTACGAAACGGTATATTCTACTCATATTCCTAATGTAATTTTGAATAGAATGAATTTCCATAATTCGGCATACGAAGTGGGTATCGATGATCCTAGATTGCCAGTAATTGCTTTCCCTACCAAGAATAATGATTATAAAGGAACGTCTATGAATGTTGATGCAAACGAGGCAGAATATCCAGGACTTGGATCGGGATCTCTTTATTTTAATGGTGCTACCAATTTGGAAGAATCGGCTAAATTAAATGTAAGATCGCAGTATAATCAGGTAACTTTGACCCGTAACAACGTTCCGGCAGATATGATTACACTTGGAGAAATTGATTTGATACTTGCTGAAATTGCAGTCAAAGGATTGGCTACTACAGGAAAAACAGCAGGCGATCATGTTGTTGACGCAATAAAGCATTCTACAGATTATTGGTATAATTTGAATTCTTTAAGCCAATATGGAAAAGATTATACTGGTGCTTGGAAAGATCTTATTCGTCCTGCAAAACCAAGTGCCGCCAATATAGATCTTTATGCTAATAATGTAAAGCTTGCTTTTAACGCTGCTGGAAGTGTTGATAATCAAATGGAAATTATAATGCAACAAAAATATATCCATATCAATATATTGCATCCTTTCGAATTGTGGGGTGAATTAAGAAGAACCAGACATCCAAAATTGGAACCTATGACATTTCAAGGAAAAGTTATGAAGCCACAGCCGGAGAGATTAAGATATCCTAATTCAGAATTATCGAACAACTCCGAACAATTTTTGAAAGTTATAGATCAAAATAATTACACTTCTCCTATTTTTTGGAGAAAAGATGGAAGTTCCTACTATCGCGACACTTATATAACCTTTAAAACAGGATTGTTGCCTGATTTTAACTAGGTGATTTGATTTAGTCAACTTTGGTTTAAAAAAGGGTACAGTTTTCTTATATAAACTGTACCCTTTTGCTTTTTAGTATTTAGCTACTCTGTTCTACAAGCGAAGCTCAAAAAACTTTGCCTTAAACTGTAAACAAAAATGTTTTTCAGAATACGATTTTTTCAATAAGTTTGCGGAAGTTATATTGGATACTAGTTCCAATTGGTTGAGCGGAGTGCCATCTGTACTTATTATTAAACCATAAATCATGAATTGGATTTTACTAATTATCGCAGGTTTTTTTGAAGTTGGTTTTGCAACTTGTTTAGGCAAAGCCAAAGAAACTTCGGGAACAACTTCTACACTATGGATGGTTGGGTTTTTTGCTGCGCTTTCTATTAGTATGGCGCTTCTTTATAAAGCTACTCAAACGCTTCCAATTGGTACCGCTTATGCAGTTTGGACAGGAGTTGGAGCTGTTGGAACAGTGTTGGTTGGTATTTTTGTGTTCAAAGAGCCAGCGACATTTTGGAGATTATTCTTTTTGTTTACTTTAATATCTTCTATCATCGGGCTGAAATACGTTTCGGCAAACTAATTATTATTTCAAATTAAATGGATAACGCTCAACAAAATAATAGCATTGTATATCTGTTACTGGTTATTATCCTGATGCTCGTTGCAGTACTTTGTTTTCTTGTTTATCGGTTATTAGAATCTGGTAAAGCCAAAAAAAATATTGAAGAAAAATTCAGTCTGCTCGAAATGAAGGTTGGCAATCTGCAATTAGAAACGTTGGAATCCAAACTCAATCCGCATCTTTTCAAGAATATTCTAAATTCGATTCAATCACACGCTTATCAAACTTATTTTGCGTTGGATAAACTGGCGAATGTTTTGGATTACATTTTATATGAAAGTCAAAAGAAGTTCGTTTCGCCTCTAGAAGAAATTCAATTTGCTCTCAATCTTATTGAAATTAATAAAATTAAAGTCAGTCCATTATTTGATTTAAAAGTAAAAACCAAAATTAACGAAGGAGAAAAACTCTACGAACAAAAGCTTCTGGCTCCTTTGATTTCGATTGATTTAATTGAAAATGCTTTTAAACATGCCGACTTGCAAAGTGCAAATGCGTTTATTTCTATATTATTTGAATTTAAAGACAATTGTTTTTACCTGACTGTTTCGAATAAGATCTCGGAGAAAAAAGCATTGAAGAAAGAACGAAGCGGTATCGGCTCAACAACATTGGAACAACGATTGAAAATTATCTACAAAAATCAATTCAAATTGGATAAATTTGTTGAAAATGATATCTACGTTGCGCATTTAAAAATCAATCTTCTTGAATACAAAAATCAAATGTTTACTGCTTGACGATGAATTGCCAGGCCTGACTTACCTGAAAATGCTCTGTGAACAAATTCCGGAACTGGAAGTGATAAAAGCATTTGATGATCCTCAAAAATTATTGAATGAAATTCCCAATCTTGATTTCGATTTGTGCATTTTAGATATTGAAATGCCCGGAATTGATGGCTTAACTTTGGCGGGTTTGTTGCAAAATAAACTCGTAATTTTTACTACAGCCTACAAAAATTATGCAGCCGAAGCTTTTGATATCGATGCGGTAGATTACATCACAAAACCAGTTACAAAAGAACGTTTGGAAAGAGCTGTTGCCAAAGCTTCGGAACGATTCCAAAAAGCAGATACTAAAAAATTCATCCATTTAAATACGGACAAAGGAAAAGCCTTGCTTTATTTTGACCAGATTCTGTACATCAAAACGGCATTGATGGATAGCCGTGACAAAGAAGTGCATTTGTCCGATGGCAGTATTTTAATTCTGAAAAACATCAATTTTGAATCATTATTAAGTCAGCTTCCTAAGGCTGATTTTTGCCGTGTGAATAAAAAAGAAATCATTGCAATATCGGCAGTGCAGTTCTTTAATCACAATGAAATTACACTTGCCATTCAGGAGAAAAACGGAAAGCCAATTACATCAGTTTTAAGCGAGACCTATCGAAATGATTTTCTTTCGAAAGTAAAAATCTAACTTATTACAAAGTTTTTCCTGCTTGTTACATTCGGCTAAAATTTGAATCCAATTCATTTTCTATCTAAAAAATCAGTTCTCATATTTGCATCGCAATTAACTAATTTTTAAAAAGTGTCTTATGAAGAGTCTTAAAAATTCATTTTTTTATCTGATCATTATAGGTGGATTTTCAACTTTGATTTACTGGATTATTCTTAAAGGAAAAGTCCTTGAAATCGGGCAGAATATTGTTCACAATCAAACAGGAAATGGACATTGGAATGACTTTGTTGCTTCGATGGGGCACAATTTGCAAAATCCGTTGGCTATTCTTTTGGTTCAAGTCATTACGATTATTTTGATTGCCCGTTTTTTTGGCTGGATTTGCCGAAAAATTGGACAGCCATCAGTAGTTGGAGAAATTGTTGCAGGTGTGGTTTTAGGCCCATCTTTGATTGGAATGTATTTCCCGGAATATTCGGCTTTGCTTTTTCCAAAAGATTCGTTGGGGAACTTACAATTTTTAAGTCAAATTGGATTGATCTTTTTCATGTTCGTAATCGGTATGGAACTCGATTTGAAAGCCCTTAGAAATAAAGCTCACGATGCAGTTGTAATTAGTCACGCGAGTATTGTTATTCCATTTGCGTTAGGAATTGGATTGGCTTATTATATTTACCATTCATTCGCTCCTGAAGGGGTTGAGTTTAGTTCTTTCGGTTTGTTTTTGGGAATCGCGATGAGTATTACTGCCTTTCCGGTTTTGGCAAGGATTGTGCAGGAACGAGGAATTCATAAAACCAAATTGGGATCAATTGTGCTTACTTGCGCTGCTGCAGATGACGTTTCAGCTTGGTGTATTTTGGCAGCTGTTATTGCGATTGTAAAAGCAGGTTCGTTCGTGAGTTCGCTTTACGTGATGGGCTTGACGTTGTTTTATGTTATTGTGATGTTTAAGCTTGTTCGTCCTTTCCTGAAAAAAGTTGGGGATTTGAATAGCACAAGAGAAAGTTTGAACAAACCAGTTGTTGCTATTTTCTTTTTGACTTTATTGTTTTCGTCTTATGCTGCAGAGCTGATAGGGATTCATGCTTTATTTGGCGCTTTTTTGGCGGGTGTGATTATGCCGGAAAACAATAAATTCCGTAATATTTTTATCGAAAAAGTAGAAGATGTTTCGGTGATTGTTTTGCTTCCATTGTTCTTTGTTTTTACGGGTTTAAGAACTCAAATCGGATTGATTGACGATCCTTATTTGTGGAAAGTTACCGGACTAATTATTTTGGTTGCCGTAGTTGGTAAGTTTTTTGGAAGTGCTTTTGCAGCCAAAATTGTAGGACATAATTGGAAAGATAGTTTGTCCATCGGAGCATTGATGAATACCCGCGGTTTGATGGAATTGGTGGTGCTGAATATTGGTTATGATTTAGGTGTTTTGTCTGCTCAAATCTTTACGATGATGGTAATTATGGCGTTGGTTACAACCTTTATGACTGGTCCTGCAATGGATTTTATTAATTATATTTTTAGAGTCAAAAACGCAATAATTCCTGAAGGTATCAGTGCCAAAGGCAAATACAAAATCCTTATTTCTTTCGAAAATTCTGAAAAAGGCAAAAAATTGTTGAAAGTCGCTAATAGTCTGGTAAAGAAGCAAAGTGTAAATTCTATTGTAACCACAATGCATTTGTCGCTGAGTTCTGAGATGCATTCTTTTGATGTGAAAGATTATGAAAAGGAAGTGTTTTTGCCAGTTATTAACGAATCTGAGAATCTAGGTCAACAAGTTTATACGCTTTTTAAAGTATCGAATGATATTGATTCAGAAATTACGGAAACCGCCAATCAAGGAGAATATGATTTGCTATTAGTCGGCTTAGGACAATCTATTTTTGAAGGGACTCTGTTAGGAAAAGTGCTTGGATTTACGACCCGAATCATCAATCCAGATCGTTTCATCGATAAGATTACAGGAAAAGAAGGCTTGTTTGAAAACTCTCCTTTTGACGAAAGAACAAGGCAAATCATCGCCAACAGTAAAATGCCGGTTGGGATTTTGGTCGATAAAGAACTTGAGGATATTGATCGTGTATTCATACCAATTTTTAGTAAAGAAGACGGCTTTTTGATGGAATTTGCTCAAAAACTAATTCATAACAATGGGACTCAAGTCACTATTTTGGACGCTATTGGACAATCAAAAGAGAATCGTGAAATTCAGGAATTAGTTCGTTCGATTGAACAAATTGCACCAAATCACATCATGACTATGCAGGACAGAACAATTAAAAAAGAGTTTTTAGAACAACAGGATTTAATGATTATCAGCCTTGAAAGCTGGAAAAAATTAATTGATTCTCACAGTATCTGGCTTAATAATACGCCTTCTGTTTTAATTATTAAACCTTAGTTTTAAAAGTTTAAGATTTAAAGTTAAGACATAGGAAATCCAAATATCGTATTTTGTACTTCGTATATCTTAAATATATTAAAAACTCTCTCCAGTATTGATATAAAAACTTTGTGCATGACTTCCCCAACCGTACGAAGCAATCACATTGGTTCTGGTAGCTTTGTCAATTAAAAGGCGTAAACCTACACCAAAAGCGGGTTGGATATATTCTAAAACCTGAATATCTCTGTCTCTGTCACTCGTTGTAGTAAAGTTGGCAAACACTGTTCCACTCAATAATTGATTGCAGGTAATAGGGAAACGATATTCTGTTTCGAAATAGCACAAATCTTGACCGCGTAATAATCCTTGTGTGTATCCTTTACCAGATCGGCTTTGTTGATCCCATCCGATAGCGGGTAAATTTAAATAGGGTAAACGGCCTTTTGTTAAGAATTGATTGTAACTCCAAAAAGCCAAAACATGTTGCTTGTTGGTTTTGCTTAACGGAATGTAATATTTTAATTCTGTGAATAATACAGAACTTGGAGAGCCATTTTTTTGGATTCCTAAATTAGTTCTGTAATTAAAATTGGCAAACCAACCGTGATTGGGATTTACCAAATTATCTCTTGAGTCATAAATGATATTGGCACTGATTCCTTTTACAAAATATTTTTTAGTGCTAAAGCCATGTAATGTATTGTATTCGTAATGATAGGTGAGTTGGTTATTTTGTACATTCAAAAGCTGGTCGTTTATGTTCATGTAACCATCAAAATGAATTCCGCCACCTACAAAGAGATCATCGGCAACTAAAATTGAAGCTGTTTGATGAAATTTGAGGTAATCATATTTCATCGGTTGTTCAATGGAATTGGTTGAAAAATCAGTTCCTACAGGCGGAAGAATATCCGATCCCAAGCCGTAATTTTCCTGTGAGAATTTATAATAACGCCAATCTCCACCCATATAAAGTTTATTGTGATGCAGGATCAAATTGTTTTTTACATCAATCAAAAGTTGCTTTTTGGTCGTGTAAGTTGCCATTATATAAGCAGTCGAATATTTGTCGTCTGGATGTTTGTCCTTGAAGGTATATTGAGATATTGCTCCATAAATAAAACCATTTGCAGGTTGTACTGAAATTACGGGTAGTACAAGTAAAAAATCATTCTTTAATGGTTTTACAACGAAAATTGAATCTTCCTTTTTGAAAAACTCTGGAAGAGATTTTACTTCACATGTTTTTGTGGTATCATTAACGGATTGCCCAAATGAAAATTGACAAAACAGCAATAGAAAAGATATTGCCGAAAAAACTGCAAACTCATTAATTTTGTTGTTATTCCCCACTTATAATCAAATTTATTCTTCTTTTATGAAGCTATAAAGAAACGATTTTTAATAAAAAATTCGTCTTTTGGATGCTGTTTTTAATTTTTTTTTATAATTTCAAACATCTGATTTGCAAGTAGGTTAGTGGCAAATAAAGATGTGATCGGAAATAAAATGCTAAAAAACAATTAGGGCAAAGAGTTTTCTAAAACGATTTCCAATAAAATTTTTATGTTTTTGGAAGGTACAAAATTACCAATAAAAAAATCTGTCTTGTTCGAAAACACAAGACAGATTTAATAATTGTTTTACATTGAAAGGTTAAACCTTCATGATTTCGGCTTCTTTTACAGATAGAAGCTCGTCAATTTTTTTAATATAAGAATTCGTCAAGTTTTGTACTTGCTCTTCAGCACTTTTGCAAATGTCTTCTGAAGTTCCTTCTTTTTCTAATTTTTTAATATCAGTATTGGCATCTTTTCTAGCGTTTCTAATACCAATTTTAGCATCCTCAGCTTCAGCTTTTGCTTGTTTAGCCAGTTCACGTCTGCGGTCTTCTGTAAGCGGCGGAACACTGATGATAATCATGTCACCATTATTCATCGGGTTAAATCCTAGATTGGCAATCATAATTGCTTTTTCAATTGGGTGCAACATGCTTTTTTCAAAAGGTTGCAACGTAATTGTTCTGGCATCAGGAACACTAATTTTAGACACTTGTGAAAGCGGTGATGCAGATCCATAATAATCAACAAAAACGCTGCCTAACATGGCTGGAGAAGCTTTTCCTGCACGGATATTTAAAAAAGATTTTTCTAAATGCTCAATCGAACCCAACATAGATTCTTCTGTGCTATCTAATATAAATTCAATTTCTTCTGTCATAATTTAGATTTTTAGATTTTTAGGTTGTTGGTTTTTTAGGCTTTCTAATAATCTAAAATTCCAACAATCTAATATTTCTATTATATATTTACTACTGTTCCAATGTTTTGTCCATCACAAATTTTCAATAGATTTCCTGATTTATTCATGTCAAAAACAACTATTGGTAATTTGTTTTCTTGGCTTAAAGTAAAAGCTGTGGTATCCATTACATTTAATCCTTTTTTTAGAACATCCTCAAATGAAATAAAGTCAAATTTAATTGCATTTGTGTTTTTTTCAGGATCACAATCGTAAACACCATCAACACGAGTTCCTTTTAAAATAACATCAGCATTGATTTCGATACCTCTTAAAACAGCCGCTGTATCTGTAGTGAAATAAGGGTTTCCAGTTCCAGCTCCAAAAATTACAATTCTTCCTTTTTCAAGATGGCGATCTGCTCTTCTTTTGATATAAGGTTCAGCGATTGACTCCATTTTCAAGGCAGTTTGCAAACGCGTTTTCATTCCTTTCTCTTCAAGAGCGCCTTGTAAAGCCATTCCGTTTATAACGGTAGCTAACATTCCCATATAATCACCTTGAACACGATCCATACCGTTACTGGCACCAGCAACGCCTCTAAAAATATTTCCACCACCTATTACGATCGCTATTTCTACATTTTTATCATGTATCTGTTTTATTTCATCGGCATATTCGGCTAGTCTTGCTGGATCGATACCATATTGTCTTTCACCCATTAACGCTTCGCCACTTAATTTCAGAAGAATTCTTTTGTACTTCATTATATTTTTTTAGTTGAGTTGTGCAAATATAGTTATATTCTGTTTTTTTTGAAAAAAGAGTTCCTTAAATATTTAAATTAAGTTTTAGTAAGTTTTTTTTAGCAGATTAACATCCATTGGGGAAATCGTTAATCAAAATTCTTAAAAAATTGTAATGTTTAGTAGTTGGTTTAATAAAATAATGTGTTTTGTTTGTCCTTAAATGATTTTTATCACATTTTAAACAGAAACATATGTCTAAATTTGGTACTAATAAACTTGTATATCGAAATGAACATATTGTTATTGATTTTTGCTGTAAAGTAATCACGAAAACCTGATAAAATCAGTAAAAGATTTGTCAATAACAATATGTAAATTTCTTAGTTTTAAAATTAAATAACAGATGAAAAATTCAGTTGCTAAGGCATTGTTTAATAGTTTTTCTTATTCCGAATATAAAAAATTGATAACTGATTTGCTTGCAGAGGGCAAATCGACAGGGAATGAACAATCGGATGATTTATTACATTATACTACTTTAAATCAGAGCAGACTTAAAAGATTAGACAAAACAATTGTCGTTTCCGATGAGACCCGTTCCATATTAAAAGAATTAGATAAAGAATATATTTGGTTAGTTATTGCTGAGGGTTGGTGTGGAGATGCTGCTCAAATATTGCCAATTATAAATAAAATGGCTGTTGAATCTGATAAAATAAAATTAAGAATCATTTTGCGGGATTCCAATGATGAGATAATGAATGATTTTTTGACCAACGGCGCAAAAGCAATTCCAAAACTGCTAATTATTGACAAAGAATTAGGAAAAGTTTGTAATCATTGGGGACCAAGACCAAAAGGCGCTACTGATTTGATTAAGGAATATAAAAAACAATTTGGGGTTATCGATGAAGAAGCGAAGACCCAACTACAGTTGTGGTATTTACATGATAAAGGATTGTCTGTTCAAAATGAAGTTGCAGAAATGATGAATTCTATAAAAGAATGCGTTTGTTCATAATGCCTAAACTTTTTTTGTTTTTTGTTGAAAAAATCGTAAATTGCTGATAGCTAACCCGGTCTGCTATTTTGATTTGCTTTTTATTATTTGGTGTGTTTTAATATTTGTTTAACAATTTAAAAAGTATCACTATGAAAAGTTTGTTTGAAAAGTTTTATGATTATGTATCGTCTTTCTTATTTGGAAATGAAAGTGCTACACATTATTAGCCATTAGCGAACAAGTTAAAAAAAAGAGTATGAATTAAAACTACTTTAGTTTTTAGCAAAACACATGACAAAATCAATAAGGTATTTGTTATGTGTTTTTTTTTTGAATTATTCTCGAGGTGTAAGAGTTTGTTCAAATAAAGTAACATCGATGGCATCTGCGACATTGTAATCTCCAATTTTTGTTCGGCGAAGTGCTGTTAAGTGTGACCCTGAATTCATTGCTTTTCCAAAATCATAAGCCAGGGAACGAATGTAAGTTCCTTTACTGCAAACTACTCTAAAATCAATTTCCGGAAGAGCAATTCTGGTGATTTCAAATTCGTGAATAGTGGTTTTTCTGGAAGCAATTTCAACTTCTTCTCCGGCTCTTGCATGTTCGTAAAGCCTTTTGCCATCTTTTTTGATGGCTGAAAAAACAGGTGGTTTTTGATCTATTTCACCTAAAAATTGTTTTACAGTTTCGTGAATTAATGTTTCATCAATATGTGAAATATCGAAAGTCTGATCGATTTCGGTTTCTAAATCGTATGAAGGTGTTGTCGCTCCAATAAAGAAAGTTCCTGTATATTCTTTGGCCTGACCTTGAAGTTCTGAGATTCTCTTTGTGAATTTTCCAGTACAAATCAATAACAATCCTGAAGCTAATGGATCTAATGTTCCAGCGTGTCCAATCTTGAATTTTTTTGGCAACCCAACTTTGTTGATTAATAAATATTTCAATTTGTTTACCGCTTGAAAAGAAGTAAAATGCAAAGGTTTATCTATTAACAGCACTTGACCGTTTAAAAAATCTTCGGTTGTCATTAGATTACAGTCAAAGGATGAATGAAATAATGAATCCCAAGTAGAATAAGTCCAGCAATGATACGATAATAACCAAAAACTTTAAAGCCGTTTTTAGTCAAAAAACCGATGAAACTTTTAATGGCTAAAAGAGCGACAATAAAAGCAACCACATTTCCAATTACAAGTAAGTTAATTTGGTTGTCTGTCAACACATATCCATCTTTGTAAAAATCATAACATTTTTTTACTGTAGCACCCAACATAGTAGGAACCGCAAGGAAAAACGAAAATTCAGCTGCCGAAGTACGTAATAATTTTTGAGACATTCCACCCACAATTGAAGCGCCACTTCTGGAAACTCCCGGAATCATAGCCAAACATTGAAACATTCCAATTTTAAAAGCTTGCAAATAAGTAATTTCGTTTGAGCTTTCTGAAACATTTGGATTATTGAACCATTCATCCACTTTTAATAAAATGATTCCACCAATTAATAATGAAATTGCCACAGTTACTGGGTTTTCAAGCAAAGCATCAATTTTTTTGCTAAAAAGCAAACCAAAAACTACTGCAGGAATAAAAGCGACTAATAATTTGAAATAAAAATCAAAAGATTGAAAAAAACGTTTGAAATATAAAATCACAACCGATAAAATAGCTCCAAGCTGAATTACAATCGTAAAAAGTTTAGTGAAATCATCATGAGCAATTCCGAAGAAAGAAGAAGCAATAATCATATGTCCTGTTGATGAAACAGGTAGAAATTCAGTAATTCCTTCAATAATGGCAAGAACAATGGCTTGTAATGTATTCATTTATTAAGTGATCAGCGATCAGTTTTTAAGTATTCAGTTGATTTGTTTTACTGTAAACTAACAACTGCGTATTGATTACTACTTTTTAGGATTTTTAAGAATAGCATAAATCGTGATTCCAAAACCAATTAAAACAGTTGTTGGTGCCAAACGAATTCTTCTAAAGTTGAAAATTTCTTCATTAAATACATTTGGATCATCGCTTCCGCCACCAGACATTAATATAAATCCAAGTATAATTACAGCAATTCCGATAAGCAAAATTTTATAGTTTACTTTTTCGAAAAGGAATTCGTGTTTGTTTTCTTCGTTATTTTTCATTTGTTATGTGGAGGAACGAAGCAATCTCATTCCTATATTTTTTTAAGTTTTATTTAAATCAGGAACTTTAAATCTAACTGATTACTAAGTTCTATGACTGAATACTAATATAAATCGTCTGTTCTCAAATTTAAGAAGCGTTGAGTAGCAAAATAGGTGCTTAGCCAAGATATCAAAATGCCAACTCCAAAAACACCAACCAATACGGCAACGATTACTAATTTATCGTCTAAGATTCCTAGTCCAGGGAAATTATTTTCAACATAAACCAGTACACCAATTAAAGCCAAAACGGCAAGACCAGCTCCAATCATTCCTAGTTTTATACTGCGCATTACAAATGGTTTGCGAATGAAAGATTTGGTTGCTCCCACCATTTGCATCGTTTTAATAATAAATCGGTTAGAATAAATAGACAAACGTAGTGAACTGTTAATCAATAATACTGCGACAACAGTTAGAAATCCACTAACAATCAATATCCACATACTGACTTTGTTGATGTTGTCATTTACTAAATTTACCAATTGTTTGTCATAAACAATATCCGAGATCATAGCATTTTTTCTCAAACGGGATTCTATTTTTGAGATACTGTCACGTTGAACAAATCGAGCTTTTAAGTGAATGTCGTATGAGTTTTGTAAAGGATTTTCGCCTAAGAAAGTCACGAAATCTTCTCCAATAATATCTGAATGTTCTTTAGCCGCTTTTTCTTTTGAAACATAAGCGAATGATTTGGCAAAACGAGCCGTTTTTAGTTCTGCCCCAAAAGCTTGTACGATACTGTCATTGGCTTCGTTCTTAAAAAATACGGTCATCGCGATTTCTTCTTTGAAATCGTCAGCCAATTTTCTAGAATTAATAATGAAAAAGCCCAGTATTCCTAAAAGAAATAGTACTAAGAATATACTCAAGACTACTGAGAAATAAGAAGAAAGTAATCTGCGTTTTTGAAATTTTTCAAAGGATGAAGCCATAGTTTATTATAATTATGGGGTAAAAATAATAAACATATTCTTTAATTTGAAGTTAAAGATGATCAAAGTTTTAACTTTAGTGAATAAAGATGAGATTTTGATTGAAATTAGCTCAATTTTGACAATATCGGATTGAATGCTTTGGAAGAAACGACAATTTTTTCGCCAATTGTAAGATTCTGAATTTCTTCTTCCATCGCAATGACTTTTACAATATTAGTTCCAATTAAAACCGAAACGATGTAAATGAAATTTTCCTTTTCTATTTTTAAAATTTCTCCAATAAATTGAAATTTTCCACTGTTGCTATGACTTGAAAAAACTTCCGAAGGTGAGCCTTTTTTTGTAATTGAGCCATTTTCAATAATAATTACCTGATCCGAAAGTTTATAAATTTCAGCAATATCGTGACTGACCAAAATGGTGGTTAATTCATATTTTCTATGCGCTTGCAAAAGGTAATCCTGCAGTTTCAAACGCATTTCAGCATCAATTGCTGATAAAGGTTCGTCCAAAAGTAAAATGTCAGGTTTTCGAACCAAAGCTCTTGCCAAAGCCGCACGTTGTTGTTGCCCCCCCGATAGTTGATGTGGTTTTTGATGTTGTAGAGAAACGAGTTCCATCGTTTGTAACAAGTCGTCAACTATCGTTTTGTCTTGCCCTTTTTCTAAGGCGAAAGTTAAATTTTCCCGAACGGTCATATTTGGGAACAAAGCATAATCCTGAAAAACATAACCAATTTTACGTTTTTGTGGAGACAAATTTATTTTTGATTTTGTGTCCAGCCAAACGTTACCATTGACTTTAATAAATCCTTCGTCGGGATGAATCAAGCCAGAGAGTAGTTGTAAAGTGGTTGTTTTTCCAGAACCGGAAGCGCCATACAAAGTCACAAACTCTTGTTCCTTAATTTGAAAATCAAGATCCAAAGTCATTTCGCCTGATGCGGATTGCAGTTTTTTACTGATTTTAAAATGGATCATGGCAGTGGACTTATTTTGCTAAAACGATGATTAATGCTGTAAACACTCAATAAAACTATAAAAGAGAATGCCAATAAAATAGCAGAATACACATTGGCATCATGATAATTCATAGCAGTCACTTCATCAAAAACAGCGATGGAAACGACTTTGGTTTCGCCGGGAATGCTTCCGCCGACCATCAAAACGACTCCAAATTCTCCGATTGTGTGTGCAAAACTTAAAACAATTCCGGTAATCAATGCGGTTTTCATATTCGGGAGCAGTACATGGAAAACCGTTTGTAATTTACTTTTTCCCAAAGTATAAGAAGCATCAATCAAACTTTTGGAAATAGATTTGAATCCACTTTGAACGGGTTGCACCATAAAAGGCAAACTGTACAAAACCGATGAAATCACCAATCCTGTAAACGTAAAAACCAATCGTATGTCAAAATAATTGTCGAGAAACTTGCCAAAAGCATTTTCGGGACTAAAGGCTATTAACAAATAAAAACCCAAAACGGAAGGCGGTAAAACCAAAGGCAGACTGACAATCGCTTCGACAAATACTTTCGATTTTGTTTTGCTGTACGCCAACCAATACGCCAATGGCAATCCCACTACAAGTAAAATAAATGTGGTTGTCAAAGCTAGTTTCAGCGTCAGATATATTGGTTCGAAATCAATCATGGGACAAACTTATTTCGTTGGTTTTTATCATCGCCGTTATCGAATCATTTTCTTGAATTTCGAGTTGGTCAAAAGCATTTCGGGTAATCACCGAAACGATTTTATAATTGCCAAAAGCCAAAATTACTTTGCACAGTAAATTTCCTTTTTCAAAAGAATGAACACGACAATCGATTTTGTTTTGAAGGCTTATTTTTCCTGTGATTTCTTTGGCAAGAATGACTTCGGTTTCTTTAAAAAGGATTTTGATTTCGTTTCCGATTTTGAGATAGTCAGCCGTTTCGGGCGTGTCAATCACGATAGAAGTCAGGACAGTATTTTGCACTTTTAGTTTTACCAAAGACAAAGAGCCATCGGTGGTTATTTCGGTAATATTTCCTAAAAGTGAGTTCATAATAAAAGTTTTGAAACATAGATTTCACAGATTGACACAGATTAATTTGTGAAAATCTGTGAAATCTGTGTTTAATTTTATTTTTGTGAATAGCCGTAATACGTCAAAATTTGAACTGCTTTTTCAGACGAAATATAGTCATAAAATCGCTTGGCGACCGCATTGTCTTTTCCGTGTTTTAAAATTACACAACCTTGTTCTAATGGTTCGTGACTTTGCTGTGGAATGACATAATATTTTCCTTTTTCCTTTTTCATTGCAGGCGATAAAGCATCTGACAAAGCGATAACACCAATTTCTGCTGCGCCCAAAGCAACAAATTGTGCAGCTTGAGCAATATTTTCGCCAAAAACCAACTTGTTTTTTATCTTGTCGTAAATTTTATAATATTTGGAACTCTCAATGGCTTTGGCTCCATAAGGCGCTGTTTTTGGGTTTGCAATGGAAATTTTCTTTACTTGTGAATCTAAAAGCGAATTCATTTTTGCTGTATTTGGATCGATTTTTTTGCTCCAAATTGCTAGTCTTCCAACGGCATACCGCTTTATTGGAGAAACTGCAAAGCTTTCATTTTTTAGGAGTTTTGGATAATTCATATCGGCAGAAAAAAACAAATCGAACGGCGCTCCATTCGAAATTTGCTCATAAAATTTTCCCGAAGCTCCGTAAGTAATCTGAATCACATCATTTGGGTATTTTGTTTTATACACTTTCTGAATAGAATCCATAGCAGTTTTTAAGTTCGCTGCAACTACAATGGTCACTTTTTGTTGACTGAAAATAGAGTTTGCAACAAAAAAGATTAGAAGTAATGAAAGTAGTCTTCTCTTGATTTTCATTTGTGTTTTTTTATTTTTTGCCACTGATTAAAAGGATTTTAAAGATTAATCTGTTGAATCATTGTAATCTGTGGTTATTAATTGGCGAACTTCGATTTTATATTTTTTTGTTGAAATCACAGGTGAATTTTTAAAAAACATTGTAAACATAAGTATTTTTACTTACCTGATTGTTGATTTTTTTGACAAATTTTGTATTTAATAACTCTGAAGCCGCGTGAGGGATGGAAGTGGAGCTCTTTTTCTTTTTCAATTGCCTCGGGTTTAAACCCGAGGCAATTGAAAAAGAAAAAAGCGGGAACGGACAGCCCGACCCGTAGTTTTTACGAAGGGTCACGCCCAAATAATTAATAGTAAACTGATAAATAAATAATTTTTATACCCCGTACAATAAATGTAAATTTGCAAACTTAATTTGAACAAAAAACTTAGAAACTCAGCTTCTTAGCAACTTAGTAACTTTATAATGAAATACAATCCAAACGAAATAGAGTCCAAATGGCAAAAATATTGGGCAGATAATAAAACTTTTGCAGCCGAAAACAATTCACAGAAACCAAAATATTATGTTTTAGACATGTTTCCTTATCCGTCTGGAGCGGGATTGCACGTGGGGCATCCGCTGGGCTACATCGCTTCGGATGTGTATTCGCGTTTTAAAAGACACCAAGGTTTTAATGTTTTGCATCCAATGGGTTATGACAGTTTTGGATTGCCAGCCGAACAATATGCGATTCAAACAGGGCAACGTCCAGAAGATACGACCCGTGTAAATATTGATGGCGGTGTGGATAAAGAAGGAAACAAAATTGCCGGTTACAGAAAGCAATTGGACAACATCGGATTTTCATTTGATTGGGATAGAGAAGTGAGAACTTCGAATCCTGATTATTACAAGCATACACAATGGATTTTTATTCAGTTATTTAATTCTTGGTACAATAAAGATTCTGACAAAGCTGAAGATATTTCGACTTTAACTGCTGTTTTTGCTAAAGAAGGAAACGCAAAAATCAATGCAGTATGTGATGATAACATTGCTGTTTTCTCGTCAAGCGAATGGAATGCTTTCGCAAAAGAAGAACAAGAGAAAATTCTTTTGCAATACCGATTAACCTATTTGGCGGAAACAGAAGTTAACTGGTGTCCGGGATTAGGAACGGTTTTGGCAAATGACGAAATTGTAAACGGTGTTTCGGAACGTGGTGGATATCCTGTGATTCGTAAAAAAATGACACAATGGAGCATGAGAATTTCTGCTTATGCGGAGCGTTTGCTTCAAGGTTTAAACGATATTGATTGGAGCGAATCTATCAAAGAATCACAAAGAAATTGGATTGGTAAAAGTGTAGGAGCGATGGTTACTTTTAATGTAGTTCCAACAACTAATAACCAGCAACCAGCAACTATATTAGTATTTACAACCCGTCCTGATACTATCTTCGGAGTTACTTTTATGACTTTAGCGCCAGAACACGAATTGGTAGCTCAAATCACAACTCCGGAACAAAAAGCAGAAGTAGAAGCTTACATCGAGAAAACCGCAAAACGTTCTGAGCGTGAGCGTATGGCGGATGTGAAAACCATTTCGGGAGTATTTACCGGTGCTTATGCGGAACATCCGTTTACTAAAGAACCGATTCCGGTTTGGATTGGAGATTACGTTTTGGCGGGTTACGGGACAGGTGCTGTAATGGCGGTTCCTTGTGGCGACGAGCGTGATTATGCTTTCGCAAATTTCTTCAAAGGGCAAATCGGAATGCCGGCTATCAAAAATATTTTTGATAAAGATATTTCAGAAGCAGCTTTTGGAGCGAAAGAAGGTTTTCAACTAGTGGATTCGGATTTCTTAAACGGATTAGATTATAAAAAAGGAACTCAAAAAGTAATTTCAGCCTTAGAAAAAATAAATCAAGGAAAAGGTAAAACCAATTACCGTTTGCGTGATGCGGTTTTCTCTCGTCAAAGATATTGGGGAGAACCATTTCCGGTTTATTATGTGAATGGTTTGCCACAAATGATTGATGCGCAGTATTTGCCAATTGTTTTGCCAGAAGTGGAGAAATATTTACCAACAGAAGACGGTTTGCCTCCATTAGGAAACGCAGCTGTTTGGGCCTGGGATACTAAAAACAACAAAGTTGTCAATACTGATTTGGTTGATAATGCAACTATTTTTCCTTTAGAATTGAACACAATGCCAGGTTGGGCGGGAAGTTCTTGGTATTGGATGCGTTATATGGATGCTGAAAATCCAAACGAATTTGCAAGCAAAGACGCTCTTAAATATTGGGAAAGTGTTGATTTGTACATTGGTGGGAGCGAGCACGCAACCGGTCACTTATTGTATTCTCGTTTTTGGAATAAATTTTTAAAAGACAAAGGTTTTGCTCCAACCGAAGAACCATTCAAAAAACTGATTAATCAGGGAATGATTTTGGGGACTAGTGCGTTTGTTTATAGATTAGAAGTTTTGTTTCATCATTTTCATAAAACAAATTTGAGAACTTCTGTGTCAGAAACAAATGGAAAGATTTTTAAAGATGTTTATGTTTCAAAAAATTTAATAGAAAAATACAAAACAGATAATAATGACTTTTTTATAAAAGGAGAACTTCGTGAGTTTATTGATGATTACGTTAAGGTTTTCAAAGATAAAAATGAAGAATGGGAGATGAATTATACATTAGATTTTCATCCACTGCATGTCGAGCTAAAGTTCATTAATGAATCTACCAATGAACTGTATAAAGAACGTTTTGTAGATCAGAGAGAAAATTACAGAGATGCCGAATTTATATTAGATGATAATGGAAAATACATCGTTGGTCGCGAAGTTGAAAAGATGTCGAAATCAAAATACAATGTGGTAACTCCTGATGATATTTGCGCAGAATACGGAGCGGATACATTGCGTTTGTATGAAATGTTTTTAGGTCCTTTGGAGCAAGCTAAACCTTGGAATACGGCAGGTATTTCTGGAGTTTTTGGTTTCTTGAAAAAACTGTGTCGCTTGTATTTTGATGACAATGGTTTGATTGTTACCAATGATGAACCAACCAAAGACAACTTAAAATCATTACACAAAACCATCAAAAAAGTAGCGGAAGATATTGAAGGTTTCTCTTTTAATACTTCGGTTTCACAGTTTATGATTTGCGTGAATGAATTGTCAGCGCAAAACTGTCATTCTCGTGCTATTTTAGAACCGTTGGCAATTGTGATTTCTCCTTATGCTCCGCATATTGCCGAGGAATTATGGTCGTTATTAGGACACGAAGGTTCTATTGCAACAGTTCCATTCCCAGTTTTTGATGAAAAACATTTAGTGGAATCGGAGAAAGAATATCCAGTTTCTTTCAATGGGAAAATGCGTTTTACTATCAAATTGCCGTTGGATTTAACCAAAGAACAAATTGAAGGAATCGTAATGAAAGATGAAAGAACTATCAAACAATTAGACGGAAAAACGCCGAATAAAGTGATTATTGTTCCTGGTAAAATCATCAATTTGGTGGGGTAAATAATATTGTGTGGTAGAGACGCACTGCAGTGCGTCTCTACTTATTAATATATTAAAATCCAAATTTCAACAATTGTTGGGATTTGGATTTTTTTATGTAACAATTTTTGTGATTTCATAACCAATATAAAAAACATAAAAATGAAAAAGCACGAAGTTCACATTTTAAAGAAAAAAGCTGGTTTTAAAGGTATGAAAGATGAATTGGCAAAAGAAGTAGAGGTTTTCTTGAATGCTAAGTCTACTGAAGGGTATGAGGTTATAAATGTCTCTTTTACATATTATGAAGGTGCTGAATTGATAGCCTTTATTACAATTTGTAGGTAATTTATAAATGCCAAAATGACACAATTGTAATTTGGTTCAGAATTTGATGCTTATTATTAAACAAGAAATCTAAAAAATAAAAAAATATGGGAATGAGTTATTTAATTCTTGCAGGTGGAATTATGCTTGCAAGTTGGTTAGTAAGTTCTACACTAAAGAGTAAGTTTGAATTTTATTCGAAATTGCATTTGCAAAACGGAATGTCGGGTGCCGAAATTGCCGAAAAAATGCTTGCCGATAACGGAATCCGTGATGTCAGAGTGATTTCGACTCCGGGTCAATTAACGGATCATTACAATCCGGTTGATAAAACGGTAAACTTGAGCGAAGCAGTTTATAATCAGAGAAATGCTGCGGCTGCGGCAGTTGCTGCACACGAATGTGGTCATGCAGTTCAGCACGCTGTGGGTTATCAATGGTTAACGATGCGTTCTCAATTGGTGCCAATCGTGAATGTGGCTTCAACTTATATGCAATGGATTTTATTGGCAGGAATCTTGATGATTCGTACTTTTCCGCAATTGTTGTTGATTGGGATTATTGTATTTGCGGCTACTACTTTGTTTTCAATTGTGACTTTGCCTGTAGAATATGATGCCAGTAACAGAGCTTTGGCTTGGCTGGAGAACAAGAGGATGTTAACCCGAGAAGAACAAGCTGGCGCTAAAGACGCTTTAAAATGGGCTGCTAGAACGTATGTCGTTGCTGCTTTGGGTTCGATTGCCACTTTGCTGTATTACATTTCGATTTACAATAATAGAAGGTAATAAGATATTGTCTGATTTAATAAAAAAGCGGCTGTTTCGTAATGAAGACAGCCGCTTTTGTTGTATTAAAGAGTTTTTTATTCAGGCATATTTTGCTCTTTCCACTTGGTTAAAAGTGCCACTTGATCAGTAGTTAAGGCTGGTTTTTTATTTACAGGAGGCATAAATTTACGATTGTCTTGTGGGAGTTGAACACGTTCTAGTATAGCGCCGATATTGGTTTTTACGTGATCGTAGCTTTCCAGAGGTTCTTTTCTTCCTTGAGGCGGAATGTGGCATGGTGTACAGCTGTTGGCGATTATAGGTTCAATGTCAGTTTTGTAACTGATTTTTTTAACTTCTACATAATCTGATTTTCCTTTTTTGGAAGAGCCACAATTAATGGTAAGCAGGGATAGAGGGATGATGAGGGCGATTAGTCGAATTCTTTTCATAGTTTTCTGAGAAGTTAGTTAGTTGATTTTGTCTGTCTATTTGTCTAAAGAAATGAATATTTCGCTCATTGAAATATTTATGATTCCTTGGGATTAGAGTAAAAATAACAGTTTTGGTTTAATTTAAAATCAAAAATATTTGAAAATGCCTTAAAAATTAAAATCCGAATATCAATTTGTTTGAAATTGATATTCGGATTTTAAAATTATAATGATTTTATAAAATCTATTTTGCTTTGTTGACTTCCACAATGTATTTTTCTAAAGCCATTGTCATTGATGGTGTTCCAGGAGTTGGAGCCATAATATCAACACGTAATCCGTGGTCAAGAGCTTCTTTTTGAGTTGTGCTTCCAAAAACGGCTATACGAGTGTTGTTTTGTTTGAAATCAGGGAAGTTTTTGTATAAAGATTTAATTCCAGTTGGACTAAAGAAAGCCAAAACGTCATAATAAACATCGGCTAAATCTGATAAGTCACTCATAACAGTTTTGTAAAAAGTAGCTGGTGTCCAATCTACTTTCAAAGCGTTTAATGTAACTGGGATATCTGCATTCAATTGATCAGATGCAGGTAATAAGAATTTCTCGTCTTTGTATTTTTTGATTAAAGGAGATAAATCTGCAAAATCCTTTGGCCCAACATATATTTTACGTTTTCTGTAAACCACATATTTTTGAAGGTAAAAAGCTATTGCTTCAGATTGACAGAAATATTTTAATCCTTCAGGAACTTTATAACGCATTTCTTCTGCAACTCTGAAAAAATGATCTACACCATTTTTACTTGTTAATATAATAGCAGAATAGTTATTTAAATCGATTTTTTGAAGTCTAATTTCTTTAGCGCTTACTCCTTCTACGTGAATAAAAGGTCTGAAATCAACTTTTACTTTATGCTTTTGCTGCAATTCAAAGTATGGAGAATTTTCCACTTTAGGTTCTGGTTGGGAGACCAAAATTGTTTTGACTTTCATAATTTAATAATTTCTAAACGCTATCTTTTGTAAACCAATAGTACATAAAATAATAGGGTGCTATTTCAAGAGTGCAAAGATACAAAATAAAATAAAACAACTTACTGAAAATTTCTTTTCTGTAATTTTTTATCGTGTAGGAATAAAGTAAAACGTTCAGAACGACTATGCTATATAGGACTAGCAGCGGGATGTTTTTTAAAAGACTGTCATAATAGTATAAAATGATGTCAATTGGGAGTAGTATTAAGCCCACATATGTGCGATAGGTAACCTTTTGTAAATTAAATTGTTCTACGATTTCTTCTATTTTGAATGTCGTTGCAATGATTTTTTCAACCAAAAACTTCGACAAAATGAAATAAATTAGAAACGTAAATATTCGAATAAAGAGTACCCAATCTGTTTTTGATTCGTGGTTAAAACGAACCATTAAAATTTGAATAAAAAAGGTAAAAGAAATAATCTGAACAAAGAATAAGCCGATAGAAAACATATCCATTAAGTGGCTGTTGTCTCTGTATATTCGGGTATATTTGTCTGAGAAAATTAATTTGGTAAAATCTTCGAAGCGATTTTCGTAGATGGATTTAATCAAAGCGATGATACCAAATACCATGATAAAAACGATAGTTATCCATTCGCTCGTATCAGTTATTCTAGGATGAAGTACGTGTTCAGTCATAATTGGAGCAAAATTACTAATTTTTATAACATTATTTATTATAAATTTATAATAATCAAATGGCATAAAAAGGTTACTTTTGCGTCGAAATTAAGAGAAACATGAACAATTCCATTGTTATAATTCCAACCTATAACGAAATTGAAAATATTGAAAGTATTATTAGGGCAGTACTCTCTCAGCATAAACCTTTTCATGTCCTGATAATTGATGATAATTCTCCTGATCATACTGCTGATAAGGTGGTTATGTTACAAGAAGAATTTGGAGGCAGATTGTTTTTGGAGAAAAGAGAAAAAAAATCGGGATTAGGAACGGCTTATGTTCATGGTTTTAAATGGGCGCTAAAAAACAACTATGATTTTATTTTTGAAATGGATGCTGATTTCTCTCATAATCCCAATGATTTAGAAAAATTATACGATGCTTGTCATTTTGGTGATGCCGATTTGTCTATTGGTTCTCGCTATGTAACTGGAGTAAATGTTGTGAACTGGCCTTTGAGTCGAGTTTTAATGTCCTATTTCGCTTCAGTATATGTGCGTATGGTTACGGGTATGAAAATACATGATGCAACGGCGGGTTTTGTATGTTATAAAAGAGTGGTTTTAGAATCTATTAATTTGGATAAAATAAGATTCGTTGGTTATGCGTTTCAGATTGAAATGAAATATCGGACGTATTGTAAAAAATTAGCCATTTCAGAAGTGCCAATTATTTTTACAGATAGGACTAAAGGTCAGTCCAAAATGAGTAAAACGATTATTGTTGAGGCCGTATTCGGTGTCATTTTATTGCGAGTGAAAAAAATATTTAACAGTTTGTAAAAGAGAGAATGCTATGAATAGATATTTGATTAAAAATGCTAAAATAGTAAATGAAGGAAGTATTTTTGAAGGAGATGTTCTGGTAGAAAATGATCTTATTGTTGAAGTTTCCGATAATATTAGTCTGAAATCATCAGATTGTATGATTATTGATGCCGAAGGAAATTATCTAATTCCTGGAGTAATTGATGATCAGGTGCATTTTAGAGAACCAGGTCTTACTCATAAAGGAGATATAGAATCAGAATCTAAAGCTGCGGTTGCAGGAGGAATAACTTCTTACATCGAACAGCCGAATACAGTTCCAAATGCTGTTACTCAAGAGCTTTTAGAAGAAAAATATCAAATAGCTGCTGAGAAATCGTATGCCAATTATTCTTTTATGATGGGAGCTACCAATGATAATTTGGAAGAAGTATTAAAAACCAATCCAAAAAATGTAGCGGGAATCAAGATATTCTTAGGATCTTCTACAGGAAATATGTTGGTGGATAATGAAGCAGTTTTAGAAAAAATATTTTCGTGTACTTCTATGTTAATTGCGGTTCATTGTGAAGATGAAATGACAATTAAAAATAATCTGGAAAAATATAAAGAAGAATATGGAGAAGATGTTCCAGTAACGGCTCATCATCTTATTCGTAGTGAAGAGGCTTGCTATTTGTCTTCTTCAAAAGCGATTGCTTTGGCTAAAAAAACCGGAGCAAGATTGCACGTTTTTCATCTTTCAACTGCTAAAGAAATGGAATTGCTTACCAATAAAACTCCGTTGGAAGATAAAAAAATTACCGCCGAAGTTTGTGTGCATCATTTATGGTTTACCAATGATGATTATGCTACTAAAGGCAATTTTATCAAATGGAATCCAGCTGTGAAAACAGCCAATGATAGAAAAGCACTTTGGGAGGCTCTTAATGATGGCCGTATTGATGTAATTGCAACCGATCATGCTCCTCATACATTGGAAGAGAAAAAACAAAAATATTTGCAAGCACCTTCTGGTGGACCATTAGTACAACATGCTCTTGTGGCTATGTTTGAAGCACACCATCAAGGAAAAATCAGCATAGAAAAAATCGTTGAAAAAATGTGTCACAACCCAGCCAAAATTTTCAAAATTGAAAAAAGAGGTTTTGTCAAAGAAGGTTATTTTGCTGATTTGGTAATCATTAATTCAGGGTTGCCTTGGAGTGTGAAGAAAGAAAATATACTTTCAAAATGTGGTTGGTCTCCTTTTGAAGGGTTTACTTTTAAATCAAGAATCACGCATACTTTTGTTAATGGTAAATTGGTTTATTCAGGTTTTAAAGTAAAAGATGTTCGCGCAGGTCAGAGATTGTTATTTGATCGTGAAAATTAATTTGTTGATGAAAAAAGTTATATCACTTTTTGTATTGGTTACATTGTTTTTAAGCTGCAATAAGGATTTGGTTGAAAAGCCGGACAATCTTATTGATCAAAAAACGATGGAAAATATACTTTATGATATATCTCTTTTGGATGCTATTAGATATCAAGACCCTAATCATTTGACTGAAAATGGCATTAATCCAAAGACCTATATTTTTAAAAAATATAAAATTGACAGCCTTCAATTTGCCAAAAGTAGCGCCTATTATGCAGCTGATTACAGAGAATACCAAAAAATGTATGATCGCTTGAATAATCGTTTGAAGAAAGAAAAAGATGCTATTGATTTGATTAATAAAAAGGCTGAGAAAAAGAAATCTGTCCTAGAAAAAGCCAAAGCTAAAAAAGTTCAGGATTCTATAAAAAAGGCTAAAAAAGAGAAAGAGTTAAAAATTAAAAAAGAAACTGATTCTATAAATAAAGCCAAAAAGAAAACAGATTCTATCAGTAAAGCCAAAAAAAAGAAGAGCTTGGAGGCTAAAAAATAGAAAGAATTACAAAGCTGTAATTTCTTTTATATAATTAGAAACGTCTTGAAATGTAATATTCAGGGCGTTTTTTATTTTTTCATTAGAATATAAATCGGATAAATAGGATGATCTAGCAGACGATTTACTGAGTCTTCTTTTTTGTCCGAAAATAGTTGCCATAATCCAATCTAAGTTGGATAAAGTGTTCATCATAAACGGGGTTGCGTGATATTTTGGTCTTTTGACTTTTAAGGCATCAGCAATGGAGAACAAAAAATCTTGAAAAACAATATTTTGAGCAATTAAAGTAAATCGTTCTCCTGCGATAGGACTTTCCATTAATTGATACATACTATTTACCACATCAGCAACAGCTACAAAACCAGTTGATCCTTTAGTATAGAAAGATAATCCGTTCTTTACTTTCGTAAAAAGTACGCCGCTTCCCTGATCCTCAAACCCAGGACCGATGATAACACCAGGATTTACAATGACAACATTAAGACCTTCTTGTTGTCCGCGCCAAATTTCCATTTCTGCACCATATTTTGAAATCGCATAATCACTATGAAGGACTTCTGGATTCCAATCGGTTTCTTCTGTAATAATCGTTTCGTGAGCTGCTAAATCGCCAAGAGCGGCTATAGAACTCACATGACAAAGTTTTTGGATGTTGTTTGCTAGACAAAAATTGACAATATTAGCAGTGCCTTCAATATTGGTTTTTCGAATAAGATCTTCATCTTTTGGATCGAAAGAAATCATGGCTGCACAGTGATATACTTTTTCTATTCCTTGAAAAGCATTCTCTAAAGACGGAATGTCAAGAATATCTGCCTGAACCCATTGGATGGATTCAAAAAGGGCGTCTTTTTTGTATAATGAAAATAAAGATTTAGTTTTTTGGATACTTTTCGGACTTCTATAAATTGCCCGAATTTCTTCTCTTTTATCCGCTATGTGAATTAAGAGATGTGCACCCACTAAACCTGTTCCTCCTGTTACTAATACCATATTTACAAATGTAATAAGTTTAAAGTTTCTAAGTTTCTAAGTTTCTAAGTTTTTTTCTTTAAAGTTGCTGAGCTTCTATGTCACTAAGTTTCTAAGTCCTTATTATGTTTAAAGTTTCGGTGTCATAATTCGCATATCGTATATCGTAATTCGTAAATTGAATTACTATCTTTGCCCAAAATTGAATATTAAGAAATGAAAAATATAATTTCCGAATTACAATGGCGTGGTTTAGTTCACGATATCATGCCAGGAACTGAAGAACAACTTTTGAAAGAAATGACAACTACTTACATCGGATTTGATCCTACATCAGATTCTTTGCATATTGGTAGTTTGGTACCGATTATTTTATTGGTTCATCTTAAAAACTTTGGGCACAAACCAATCGCTTTAGTTGGTGGTGCGACAGGTATGATTGGAGATCCTTCCGGGAAATCTGATGAGAGAAATTTGTTGGACGAAGTTACTTTAAATAAAAATGTTGAAGGAATAAAAGGCGTGCTGTCTCGTTTTTTAAACTTTAATGATACTGCTGTAAATGCGCCAGTTTTAGTGAATAACTACGACTGGATGAAAGATTTGTCATTCATCAATTTTGCGCGTGATGTGGGTAAAAGAATCACCGTAAATTATATGATGGCGAAAGATTCGGTAAAGAAAAGATTGTCTGGAGAAGGCGAGGGAATGTCGTTTACTGAATTTACCTACCAGTTGATTCAAGGATACGATTTTTATCATTTGCATAAAGAATACAATTGTTTGTTGCAAATGGGAGGTTCAGACCAATGGGGAAATATCACTACTGGAACTGAATTGGTTCGAAGAATGAACGTTGGTGAAGAAGCCAAAGCTTTTGCTATGACTTGTCCATTAATCACCAAAGCAGATGGTTCTAAATTTGGTAAATCGGAAGGTGGAAATGTTTGGTTAACGGCTGATAAAACTTCGGTTTATAAATTCTACCAATTTTGGTTGAATACTACGGATATTGATGCTGAAAAGTATATCAAAATCTTTACTTTCCTGGATAAAGAAACAATTGAAGCATTAATCGAAGAGCATAAAGTAGCGCCACATTTAAGAGTTTTACAAAAGAAATTAGCTGAAGAGATTACTGTTTTTGTACACTCAAAAGAAGAATTAGAAAAAGCCATTCAAGCATCAAATATTTTGTTCGGTAACTCAAATGCTGAAGATTTGAAGAAATTAGATTCGGCAACTTTCTTAGAAGTTTTTGATGGAGTTCCTCAAGCCGAAATCGCGAAATCTGATATTGAAGCTGGTTTGGATATTGTTTCAGTTCTGAATGAAAAAACCGGTTTCTTTAAATCTAATGGGGAAGCCAGACGTGCATTAACAGCGAATTCTATTTCTGTAAATAGAGAAAAAATAAACGAAGCATTTACACTTTCAACAAATGATTTGATTAACAATCAATTTGTGTTGTTACAAAGTGGAAAGAAAAATTATTTTGTGATAAGAGCGGTTTAAATTGATTATTATTCATTAACAGTTTACATAACCATTAGGTTACACCCACGAATATCCGAATTATCAAAACGTCCCAATACTTCGAAAGTGGTATTGGGATATTTTTTGCCCAAATCTTGCGTAGCGATAAACGAACAAGAATTGATATTGGCTAAATCAATGACGTTAATTCCGCCCGTTTTACCATCTTTTATATAAGTCAAAGCATCTTCAGTATCGCGAATGTGGATTTGCATCCAGGAAGGGCATTCAAATATGCCGTTTCCTAATGAATACGCTTGCGAAAGTAATTCGGTCATTCCGTATTCTGAATGGATGGCTGTAACACCAAATCCGTTGCAAAGTTGTTCGTGCAATTCTTCGCGAATCATCTCTTTGCGTTTGCCTTTCATTCCGCCGGTTTCCATGATAATGGTATGCTGAAGGTTAAAATTTCTCTTTTCGATTAAATCTAACAAAGCATACGTAACTCCAATCAGAATTACATTCTGTCCGGCTTCATCTAATTCAATCAACTTTTGGATTAATTCTTCGTGATTGTTAAGGTAAAAACCACTGTCGCTATTATTGGTAAGTTGTATTAAATCGTCAACCATATGAATTAAAGAGGAACCTTCTCTTTCAAGATAGGAAGGAAGTAAAGCCAAGACTACATAATCTTCAATATTTCCGTAAAATTGTGAAAACCCTTTACGATAGCTTTCTTCATAAATAGAAACATCAGTAATCAGGTGTTTGCTGGTAATGGTTCCTGTAGTTCCGCTGCTGGTAAAAGTAGTTTCGATTGGATTGTTATTGGAAACCACATTATGGCTTTTGAAAAACTGTATTGGTAAAAAAGGAATTTGATGCAGTGACTTTACTTTTTGAGGATTGGTTTTTAATAAATCGCAAAATTCCTGATAAACCAAATTGTTTTCATATTGAAAACGGAAAACTTTTAAAGCTATTTTCTCAAATTGCTTTTGACTCGAAATGGTAAATATATCGCTGGCTGTAATCAATTTCTTTTTTCGGCAAAGATATTATTTTTTGTAGATATGCACTGCAGTGCATATCTACTTTAAAATTTAGATTGGTAATGACATAAAAAAAAGTCCCAATGATTATTGGAACTTTTATGAACTTATTAGGAAGAATTATTGGACTATTAACTTTCTACTGCTAGTAGCGCCTTCTTCGATTATTTTTATGATATAAACACCTGGTGAAAGATTTGCGATGTTTAATTCTTTAGTGTTAATTATTGTTTGTAATACTTTTTTCCCTAAAACATCAAAGATGATAATTTCTTTTTGTTCGTCTTTCTTTGAAGTGATGTAAACTTTGCCTGTGGATACAGGATTTGGATACAAGTTTAGCCCTTCAATTGAAGTGTCTTCTTGAATTTTTGGCTGTTTACTATCTTGTGCTACTGCAACAGAAGTAAAAAAAAGAGCCGCTAAGAATGTAATATAAATGTAGTTTTTTGCCATTAGCATCAGATTAATATAGTAAAGATATGAAATTCTTTTAACACAAAAAAAAAACACCCTAAAAATTAGGATGTTTTTAATATTTTTTTGTATATCTGCTTATTTGATTAAGTTAACTCCATCAACTGTAGCCCATGCTCCAGCTGTCAATGTAGCTCCTGTAGCAGTAGTACTAGTTGTCCAGTTTGTTGCAGGAATAAAACTAGCTGCTGACAATGTGAAAGTAGTTTGTCCTGAAATGAAGGTAATAGGTGAGTTGGTGATTTTTACGTTATTTAATTTAATTTTACCACCAGCAACTTGATGATCGTAAGTGACTTTGTCTAGTATTTGTAGCACACCACCATTAAATGCAGTAGGCGTAGTTTGACTAATATAACCATCGATTATGATATTGCTGAAATCTCCATTTCCTTCTTTTTTAAATTGAAAAGCATCCAATTGAATTTCTTTTTGTTCTTCTGTAACCGTACCTGCAGCTCTTTTTAGAGTGATATTAGTAACTTTTGGGAAATAAGCATTGTCATTATTAGAAGCTTCAATTTCCATACCATAGTTTCCTTTATCGGTTTGGTAAGCATACCAGTTAGTATTTGCTTGACCTTGCCATCCATCTTGCCAGTCAAATGAATCATCATAATTACCATAAGAAATTGAATTGGTCAAACTTACAGTTCCTCCAAAGAATTCGTATCCGTCATCAGCACCTTTGTAAGATACCAAGTGATCTAAAGTTGTTCCTGTACCTACAGAGTAAAAAGTGAAACCATTGTTTTCTTTAGTACCATCAGCTAATTTTGAACCAGCGTATTCAACTCTTGTGTATACTAATGAACCACCATTGTGAGCTGGATTTGTTCCACCGTAAGATATATTGTTTCCATCTTCTGAAGTTGAGGATGTTTTTGCACCAGCTACGTTTACTGGAGCATCACCATACATAATGATTCCTCCCCATGATCCTGGTACTTTTGATTTTTCTGTGAATACAACTGGTTTGTCAGCAGTTCCTTTTGTGATTAATTTTCCACCTTTCAAAACAACTAATGCGTTGTCTCCTGTTGCTTTGTCAATTGTAATTGTTGATCCTGCATCAAAAGTTACAGTTACACCCTCATTAATTTTTACGATTCCTTTTAAAGTGTAATTTCCGTATGCGTAAGTAATGTCTTTGGTTATAGGACCTGTTATTTCGCCTGTAGCTGGTGTAACAACAGGAGTTGTTGGGTCATCACTGCTTGAGCAAGAGTTTAAAAATAACCCTGTTATAAGCGCTAAAGCTAAAAATTTTGTTTTCATAGTTTGTTAATTTTTTGTTTTTTATTTGTAACAAATGTATTGGCAAAATTCTGCTAAGGAGTTATCTTAAGATTACATTACGGTTATCAAAAAATATTGTTAATGTCAAGAGAATGTTATGAAAGATCAATTCAAATTACCACTTCTGATTTTCTGCACAGTAATAAAAAAAGCCCCGATATACGAGGCTTTAATTATTTAATTCAATTAATAAGTTCTAAAAAGTATAACCTAATTTTAGAGAGAATCCAACTCCTTTTTTGTAGCTGTTGGCTAATAATGATTCTTCAGCTACTTTTAAAGTTCCATCGTTTCCGAATTCAAGTTTTCGCAATGGATTTAATAAGTTGTCAGCGGTAAATTTTACATCAAAATGTTCTGAAACTTTACTCCCCCAAACAAGATCTAATTGTTGTACAGGCAATTCATAGGTATGATCCTGGCCATTTGTTCCTACAGCGTATATTCTTTTCCCAAAAACACCATAAACCAATGAAACAGTATTTGTCCAATCTTTGCTGAAACTAAATTCATATTTCAAATCCGAATTGACTAACCAGTCTGATGCTCCTTGCAATGATCTTGATTGATGCGTTTCGATAGAAGGTTTTACGGTAATAATTCCGTCTTCGTCGATAGATTCAAAAGTTGGGCTTATAGTAACTTTTGATGACATCAAGGTAGCATTTAATCCCCATGAAAAATTACCGAGGCTTTCGTTAATTCTTTCTAAACCAATAAGTAATTCAGCTTCTACTCCAAATAAGTTGGCACTGTCAGAATTTAGAAAAGTGGTAACCGTTCCAGTTGTTGCATTAGAGATAAATGTTTTTTCGATTGGATTAATGATGTGTTTTCCAAATAGTCCCAAAGTAATCATCTCTTTAGTCGTTGGGAACAACTCATATTTTAAATCGGCATTGTAATTGTCACTGTTTTTCAAAATTGAATTCCCCTGAGTAGAAGTTCCATCAGCATTGATGAAAGATATTGGGAAAGATTCCATGATAACTGGCTTAGTATATGTTTTACTTGCTGCGAAACGAATATTCGCCGTCTCTGTTAGTAGATATTTTACGTTTAGCGAAGGTAAAAAATAGTTATTATCGTATTTTAATATTTTGAAAGGTGAATCAAAAGATCCCAATGTTCTGTAATGTGTTTCTTTAAGAGCACTTTCAAATCGAATTCCTCCATTTACTTCAAATTTCTCTCCAAATTTTAAAAACAAATTAGCATAGCCTGCATTGGCCATTTCGTCAAGTTTAACCTTGTAAGTAGCATTTGAGTTTTCGCTAAAAACTACTTTATTCGCTAAAATGTCGTTTGTTATTTGAGTATCAACATTATTTATGCTTGAAGAAAAATCATTACCAGAACTTGAAACAAAACGGTATGATGATTCCATCATGGATCCATTACCATTATACCCAACTGTTAATTTATTTTGTTTGTCATTTTTTCCGAATTTCAAATTATATTCTGCCAATACAGAATAAAATGAATTACCATCGACAGTTAAATATTGGCGAAGGAAATTATTTGCTCCATAAGAAGAACTTATCAAATCATCACCAATTTTTAGACCTGAGAAAAATTTTCTATCTGGCTGTTCGTATTTTGTAGTAGCAAAAGAAGCTCCGGCTTTAATAGTTTGATTTTTGTCTTTTGTTAATGCGTAATCACCCAATAATTGGGCATTCAAATAATCACTTTTATCTAATTGGTTGGTACGAATAAATGAGTTTTGAGCAGCCGTTCCTCCTGATTGTCCGTATTGATCTTTTATAGAGTTTAAGTTGGTTCTGATATATAGGGTGTTGAACGATAGTTTAAGCCTATCATTGTTGTAGTTTAGTCCAACTAATGCTGAATTGGTCGTTTTAAAGCGGTAATCAGTAGCAATGAAGTTGTTTACATATTTTGAACCCGTAGTTTGTAAATCGATAGTTCTGTCAACCCCTTCTCTTATTGTAAAATTATTGTCATAATTTATAGAAAGAAGGTATGAAAACACCTGATTATTATTCAAGTTGAATTTCTCGGCATGCAAAAGATTGATGCTTGTATTTAATGGGCTTTTGTTTTCTTTCACACTAAAACCTTTGTCATTGCTTACGGAGTTTAAGGCTTGATCAGTTGTAAAAGTGGTACGTGTAGCTGTATCTCCAAGGAAACTTGGTAACGCTCTTTCGCTTCCGTTGAATCCCCAAAAACCTTTTGTAGTTTCGGCATCTTGAGAAAGAAGGAACTCATTAAGGCTGTTTCCTGTTGTGTAACCAAAACCAAGATTTAATTTGGTAACACTTTTAGAAACTTTTGAAGTTTGAATATTGAAAGTTCCACCAGCAAAATCGCCATAAATATTTGGATTAAATGTTTTGTACACATCAATTACACCAACAATATTTGTTGGAAATAAATCCAAAGGGACAATTTTTGAAAATGGATTGTTAGTAGGAGCAGCCAAATCATTAATCAATAAATTATTGTAGCGATCTTCCAATCCACGAACAAATAATCCACGCGAACCTACTTTTGTAATTCCGGTAATTTTGGTTAGACCTTCTTCAACATCACTTACCCCTTTACGAGTCATTTCCTGTGCACCAATACTTTGTTTGATGACAACGGCTTGTTTTTGTTCTAATAATAAAGCCGTTTCTTTTTCTCGACCGCCACCGTTAGATTTAACCACTACATCTTTTAATTTGTAGCTTCCTGATCCCAACGAATTGTTGACTACAATTGTTTGGTCGGCAACTACTGTTACAGGAGTTTCTACAGATTCGTAACCTAAAAAGCTAAATTGAATAATGTAATTTCCTGGAGCAACAGTAATAGTATATTTTCCATCAATATCAGTATTAACCCCATTTTTTGTTCCTTTTATTAGAACATTTGCAAATGGTAATGGTTGATTGTTGGAATCTTTGTCTGATAAAACACCTGTTATCGTTCCCTTGTTTTGTGCAAAACCAATAACGCAAATAAATAGTGTAAACAATAGAAATTTTAATTTCATTTTAAGTAGTATTAATTTTTCGGCAAAGAAATGGCAGGATTCTAGTCTTTGTGTTAACTTCTAGTTATGAATCAATGTCATAATTATTATGAAATTGTTAACAGATTAAATTAAGGTTAAGTTGCTTGTTTTAATTTTGTTAATAATACTTTATCTTTACTTTTACATTGCAATAAAAAGTGGCTGTATATTATATGTAACTTATATACAGCAGAAAAGCTTTAAAATTTTGCTATTTAATATGAAGAAGAGAAACACAAAAATTCTTCTGGTTGATGATGAACCAGATATCTTAGAAATTGTTGGCTATAACTTAGCACAAGAAGGTTATCAGATAGTTACTGCTGTTAATGGTAAAGATGCTATCGAAAAAGCTAGAAAAGAAATTCCAAGTCTTATCATTATGGACGTGATGATGCCAGAAATGGACGGAATGGAAGCTTGCGAAAATATTAGAAAAATCCCTGAGTTGAATAATGTTATCATTACATTTTTGACCGCAAGAAATGAAGATTATTCTCAAGTTGCCGGTTTTGATGCTGGTGCCGATGATTATATTACCAAACCAATAAAACCAAAATTGTTGGTCAGCAAAGTAAAAGCTTTGTTAAGAAGACTCAAAGAACAAGACCAAAATAGCGAAACACTTAATGTTGGTGGAATTGAAATCAACCGCGAAGAATATAAAATTATTAAAGATAATTCTGAAATTGCTTTGCCAAGAAAAGAGTTTGAATTGTTTTATTTATTAGCTTCCAAGCCAGGAAAAGTATTTAAAAGAGAAGAAATTCTTGATAAAGTTTGGGGTAATGATGTTGTCGTTGGAGGTAGAACTATTGACGTTCACATTAGAAAGCTTCGCGAAAAAATCGGTGATGATCTTTTTAAAACCATAAAAGGAGTAGGATATAAATTTGAAGTTTAAATTTTTTCAAGTTTCTAAGTTACTAAGTTGCTGAGTTCCTAAGAAACTCAGCAACTTTTTTTTCTAAATTTCTAAGTTATTACCATTTGAAAAAAAAACTTAGCAACTTAGAATCTTAGTAACTTAGCAACTTTCAAAAAACAATTATGAAAATTAAATTCAAGAAAAGTTACAAGTTTGCTATAAAATCGGCATTGTATATCAGTTTGTTTGTGTCGGGGTTTAGTATGGTCCTTGCCTCATCGCTATATAAAGCTTCATTTAATATTGTATTATTTTCGGGCTTTATTAGTCTGTTTTGTGTTTATGTGTTTTCATTTTTTGTTTTACAATATCGTGTAGAACGTTTTATATACAGAAGAGTCAAAAAAATCTACGATGACGTGTCTCTGTTAGAATCCAGTACATTTATCAATAAACCTATCAATACGGATATGGAAACTTTGACTAGGGAAGTCAAAAAATTTGCTACCGATAAAAAGTTAGAAATCGAGATGCTACAAATACGTGAGGAATACCGAAGAGAATTTTTGGGTAATGTCTCTCATGAACTCAAAACACCTTTGTTTACCGTTCAAGGGTATTTGTCAACATTGATAGATGGAGCAATGGAAGACAAAACTATTAGAAAAAAATACCTAAAACGTGCCGAAAAAGGGGTAGAACGATTGATTTATATTGTTGAAGATTTAGACATGATTACCAAATTAGAATCTGGAGATCTGAATCTGGAGATTACCAAATTTGATATTGTAAAACTGATTCAGAATGTTTTTGATCTTTTGGAAATGAAGGCAGATAAAAAAAACATCACTTTAGCATTTGAAAACGATAGCATAAAACCCATTTTTGTAAATGGTGATAAAGATAAAATTCAACAAGTAGTCGAAAACTTAATTGTAAACTCCATTAAATATGGAAAAGAAGGTGGTTTAACGGAAGTTTCTATTGTTAACTTGACCAATAAAAAAGTATTAGTACGGATGTCTGATAATGGTGAAGGAATAGAAGCACATAATATATCACGTATTTTTGAACGTTTCTATAGAGTTGACAAAAGTGGGTCTAGAAGTGAAGGAGGATCTGGTTTAGGTCTTTCCATTGTAAAGCATATTATCGAAGCACATAAGGAAAAAATTTATGTTGAAAGTGAGTTCGGAGTAGGCTCTGAATTTTCATTTACGCTCGAAAAAACTTTCATTACTGATCAATATGGCCTAAAGTAGATTTAAATTAAACATTTGGTAATATAATAAACAAATTTAAAAATTCGTTATATTTGTTTGATTGCTAAGTGAATAATGTGTTTTTTCAAAGAAAATAAAAATTTCATCTACAGCGAAAAACACCTCGTAACATTAAATTGTTGTGTAAATAACATTGTGTTAACGTTATCTTAACATAACGGCTTCACCTTTGCAAAAAAAATAATAATCATAAAGTAAAAGATGAGAAAAATTTTATTTGCAAGTTTACTAATGGTATCATTTGCAACAAATGCACAAATTGGCAACAAAGACGAAGTCAAAAAAGAGGTGGTTCGTATCATGGATTCGATAAACACTGCTAATAAGGCAAAGCAACTTGAAAGTGATAAAAAAGTAGCTCAGGAAAAAGAAGACAAGGAAAAAGATGCTTGGTACAAAAAATTTTCTTTCAGAGGATATCTTCAAGTAAGATATAATGGATTATTTTCTACCAATGATAAGGTATCTTGTGACCAATGTGATAAATCTTGGGGAACTACTTCAACCGACCCAGATGCAAAATCCAACAACGGTTTTTTTATAAGAAGAGCTCGTCTTGTTTTCTCAGGATATGCACTACCTAATGTTTTTATTTATATTCAGCCTGATTTTGCTAGTTCTCCATCTTCTGGAGTGAACCATTTTGCTCAGCTTAGAGATGCTTATGCAGATATTTCATTTGATAAGAAAAAAGAATATAGAGTGAGAATTGGTCAAAGTAAAGTTCCGTTTGGTTTTGAGAATTTGCAATCCAGCCAGAATCGTTTGACTTTGGATCGTAATGACGCTTTAAACAGCGGAATACCTAATGAAAGAGATTTAGGAGTGTTTTTTTACTGGGCGCCAGCCGAGATCAGAGATCGTTTTGCAATGTTGGTAAAAGAGGGGTATAAAGGGACTGGAGATTATGGAGTGTTTGCTTTTGGTGCTTATAATGGTAATAATGTAAATAAACCAGAAGGAAATAGAGATTTACATGTTGTTACCAGATTAACTTACCCTTTTGTCATTGGAAATCAAATAATTGAACCAGGAATTCAAGCCTATACTGGGAAATGGGCATTTACAAGTGAAATTTCGAGTGGAGTGATAACTAATTTTGACACAAAGTATGTGACTGATCAAAGAGTTGGTGCCACTTTTGTATTGTATCCAAAACCATTTGGGGTTCAAACAGAGTATAATTTTGGAAAAGGACCTCGTTATGATAAAGTTACCAATTCTGTTGAGGTTACTGATTTAAATGGAGGTTACATAACCTTAAATTATAAATGGGACATATCATTAGAAAAGCATCATTTTTTATATCCTTTTGCTAAATTTCAATATTATGATGGAGGAAAGAAATTTGAAAAAGATGCTAGAAGTTATATTGTAAGAGATTACGAATTTGGTTTAGAATGGCAACCAATGAAAGCATTCGAATTAGTTGCAGAATGGGTTGTTTCTGACAGAACATTTGAAGATAGTGTACTACCAAATAACAGACAACAAGGTAACTTATTGAGACTTCAAGCACAGGTAAATTTTTAATTTTAGGATAAATTCCTGCTGTATATTTTTACAAAGAGAGACTATTTTACAACTTGTAAAACAGTCTCTCTTTTTTTGTTAATGATTTGAAATGGATTTATGTTGTTGATTATTAGTGAGTATAGTCCTATTTTGATTATGATTTTTTTTCTTAATTGTAAAATTATTGTAAAAATACCTAAATAGTAAAGATTGAATAATGCTTGCTTAACGCAGGCTTAACGTAGCGACTGTAATTTTGCTGAAAATTAAAATAAATTTAAAAAATGAATAAAGCAAAATTAAAATACGGAGTTCTTTTGGCAATTGTAATGATTATTGGATATTCATTTACAACTTTGAATAAAATAACAATAAAAGGTTCTGATACGATGGTTATTTTATCTCAAAAGTGGGCTGAGGTATATATGAAAAAAAATCCAGGAACAACTATTCAAGTTACTGGTGGTGGTTCAGGAGTAGGTTTGGCAGCATTAATCAATGGTTCTACTGATATTGCTAATTCTAGTCGTCCGATTAAGCCAACTGAATTGGAGAAAATAAAAGCAAAATACAATAAAAGCGGTATCGAGATTGCTTGTGCCAAAGATGGTTTGTCTGTCTTTCTGAACAAAGGAAATAGTGTTTCTGAGTTGACATTAAAACAAATTGGAGATATTTTTTCAGGAAAGATTACGAACTGGAAACAAGTGGGTGGCGCTGATGCAAAAATTCAATTGTATGGTAGAGAAAGCAGTTCAGGTACTTTTGAGTTTTTTAAAGAGCATGTGGTGAAAACGGATTTCGCTAAAACGTGTCAGACTTTGCCAGGAACTGCAGCGATTGTAAATGCGGTTAAAAAAGATAAATATTCTATTGGTTATGGAGGTGCTGCTTATGCTGAAGGAGTTAAAGATTGTGCGGTTAAGAAAGATGCTAAAAGCAAAGGCGTTTTCCCTTCAGAAGCAACTATCAAAAACAAAACGTATCCGATTACAAGGTATTTGTATATGTATTTAAAAGCGAAGCCAATAGGAGAGACGAAAGCCTTTATTGATTGGATTCTAGGACCACAAGGTCAAAGTCTTATTGCAGAAGTTGGGTATTATCCTTTGAAATAAAATGTAAAGCATCCCTCATTTTATAGCAAAGCGAGGGATGTTTCTTTGTTTAAACCAATCGAATTCCTAAATAACTAAAATGAATTCCCAAACACCCCCAACGAATACTTTTACCAAAGAAAGTTTAAAGAAAAAATTCAGATTTTCTGAATTCATTGCTGAAAAGATTATAACATCCGTTGCGTTTCTTTCAATAGCAACTATCTTTTTGATTTTTATTTTTGTTTTTAAAGAGTCTATTCCATTGTTCACCTCAGGAAATGATTCAAAAGCAACTACCGAACTTCAAGCCCAAACCATTGATAAACCAGAAACATACGGAGCAGCTACAGAAGAATTGGAGCCAGAAACGTATGGTTCTGAAACCGAAGAGTTAAAGCCTGAAACCTATGGAGCCGCTACTGAGGAATTGAAACCAGAGTCCTATGGCGATACGCCAACTGAAGATTTAACAGTTCCGTCTGAGGAACCGAAAGCAACTGTTTCTCAAAATCAAGAAGGAGCAGATAAAACCTGGAGTACTTTTTTTACCATGGATTGGGTTCCCGTTTCTGATAATCCTAGATTTGGATTGTTAGGATTGTTGATAGGAACTCTAAAAGTGACTTTTATTGCCATGCTTATTGCCGGACCGTTGGCAGTATTGGCGGCTTTATATACTTGTTGTTTTGCTTCTAAAAGAACCAAAGAAATCATCAAGCCGATCATCGAAATGCTTGCCGCTTTCCCATCAGTAGTCATTGGATTTTTTGCTTTGATGGTGTTGGCTAGTTTTTTTCAAGATATTTTCGGTTATGAATCCCGACTGAATTCTTTCATAGGCGGTGTAGCCATGGCTTTGTCCGCCATTCCAATTATTTATACCATTTCGGAAGATGCTTTGTCTGCCGTTCCTAAGACTTATACTGAAGCAAGTTTAGCTTTGGGAGCTAGTAAATGGCAAACTGCTTTTTTGGTGATTTTGCCAGCGGCAACACCAGGTATTTTTGCTGCGCTGTTATTAGGAGTGGGGAGAGTTTTTGGAGAAACTATGATCGCTCTTATGGCTACAGGAAACGCAGCTTTAGTTTCTGCCAATCCTTTTGAAAGCGTGCGAACGTTTGCAGCGACTATTGGTTCAGAAATGGCTGAAACCGTTTTTGGAGAAACCCACTATAGTGTGTTGTTTTTTATTGGATCATTACTTTTTATCTTCTCATTTGCTTTAAATGCAGTAGCTGAGTTTTATGTAAAAGGTAAATTATTGAAAAAATTCCAAGGTAAATAATTATGGATACAACTTTGAATCAAACAGAAAATCAATTTTTCTCGAGCAAAAAAAATAATTCGGAGATAAAAGGGAAATTTTTCACCGGACTTACACAATTGGCAGTAATCCTGATAATTGCTATTCTTTTTATCATATTGGGAATTATTGTCTATGAAGGAAGAACCAAATTTTCATGGGATTTTATTTCGTCTTTCCCAACGAATGGAATGACCGAAGGAGGAATTTTCCCCGCCTTAATTGGAACTTTTATTTTAGTAATTGTAATGTCTATAGCAGCAGTTCCCTTCGGAACAATTACAGCACTTTATCTAACAGAATATGCTCACGAAAAGTCAAAGTTTGCAGCCGCAGTTCGATTTTCAGTGCGTACTTTGGCGGTGGTGCCTTCTATTATATTTGGGCTTTTTGGTCTTGGTTTTTTTATTCAGTTTGTTGGAGCAGGAGCCGATACGGTTCTTAATGATGGTCAATTGCGTTGGGGACAGCCTAATATTCTTTGGGCTAGTCTAACAATGTCATTGCTAACATTACCTGTTATTATTGTTTCTGTCGAAGAAGCGTTGAAAACAATTCCGCGCGAATTAAGAGAAGCAAGTTTGGCATTAGGTGCCACAAAATGGCAAACCATCAGAAAGGTAATTTTACCAGAATCAATTTCCGGAATTATGACAGGAACTATTCTTGCCGTAAGTAGAGGTGCTGGCGAAGTGGCTCCGATTTTGTTTACAGGTGCAGCTTATTATTTGGCAACACTTCCGGGCTCTTTAAGCGATCAGTTTATGAATTTGGGGTATCATATTTACATTATGTCCACCCAATCTTCGGATGTCGAAAAGACCATGCCGATACAATTTGCAACAACCTTAGTGCTATTAATTTTGACGTTGTCGCTAAATATCGTCGCAGTAATCATCAGAGCAAGAATTAGAAGAAAAGCAAAATAAAGTGATTAGTGAATAGTAATTAGTGATTAGTTGTTCGCTAATTACTATTCACCAATTGCTAGAATATAATTAATCAAAAAATAATGAAAGACATAAAAATAAAAGTAAACGATTTATCATTATATTACGGAGAGAAAAAAGCATTGAACGAAATATCAATGGATATTCCTGCCAATAAAGTGACTGCTTTAATTGGACCTTCTGGCTGTGGTAAATCGACTTTTTTGAGGTGTATTAATAGAATGAATGATTTGATTCCAAGTGTCTCTATTTCGGGAAAAATGCTTGTTGAAGGAATTGATATCTATGACAAAAATGTTGATGTTGTTAATATCCGAAAAAAGATTGGAATGGTTTTTCAAAAATCGAATCCTTTTCCAAAATCTATTTATGAAAATATCGCTTACGGTCCTCGTATTAACGGCATAAAGGATAAAACACAATTGGATGAAATTGTTGAAACCTCTTTGCGTCAAGCTGCTATTTGGGACGAATTGAAAGACCGTTTGGATGATTCGGCATTAGGACTTTCAGGTGGACAACAACAGCGTTTGTGTATCGGGAGAACTTTGGCTGTGAGCCCAGATGTTATTTTGATGGACGAACCTGCCAGTGCGTTAGACCCTATTTCTACTTCAAAAATTGAAGAGTTGATTCATGAATTAAAAGAGCAATATACGATCATCATTGTGACTCACAATATGCAGCAGGCGGCCAGAACTAGTGATCACACCGCTTTCTTTTACATGGGAAGTTTAATTGAAATGGGTAAAACCAATACCATTTTTACAAAACCTTTACAAAAACAAACAGAAGATTATATTACAGGTAGATTTGGTTAATTGTTTAATCACTTTTGTTGATTTTACTTTTAACCAAAGTTCAGCATTAGGTGATTTAAAGTATTAATAATTAGAAAATTTGCGACTAGAGCGATAGCGCAATGTCATTAAGTTAAGGAATATTAAAATAAAAAAGCACGCAGATTTTAGCAGAAGAACAATAAAAAAAATGCAAAATCGCGTGAAAATAAATAGTTAAATCTTTTAACTTAATGATATTGAGCGATAGCGATTGATGAAGTAATTCGCAGTAATTTTTTATAAAGAGATTTTAAAAAATAATTTGTGAATTAGTGGCTTTTTTTATTGTGTAATCTGGGTTTAAATTTTAAACTTAAAAAAATATATAATGACACATTTCGAAATAGAATTAGATAAATTAAAAGGAGTTATTGAAAAAATAGGGAAATTGGCAGAAGGTCAGGTGAGCGAGGCAATCAAAATACTTTTGCAAGAACCCGAAGCGGTTGAAACCAAAATCATCAAAAAAACGGAAAATAAGATTGATAAATTAGATGTTAAAATCGATGAAATTTGTCAAAGTATTTTTGCCTTAAAACAGCCAGTCGCTTCCGATTTGCGTTTTATCATGTCGGCCATGCAGATCAGTAATGAGATAGAACGAATTGGAGATTTGTCGATTAGTATTGTGAAAAAGTCAAAAAACATCAAAGAAAAACACGATTTGATTGTGAAATTTGACATCGCTGGGATTTCTAAATTAGTTGAACAGATTACTGTGAAAACCAATAATTGTTTTATTACTCGTGCCGAAAATACGATTGGCGAAATTTTTGTTTCCAATAAAGATATTAAAAACAAATGCGAAGAAGCTATTCATGACATTATCAACGAAATGAAAGTAAACTCTAAAGCTGTTGTTTCTGGAACTAACTTGATAATTGTTTTAAAACACTTGGAACGCATTTCGGAACATTGTACCAATATTGCAGAATATGTTTATTTTATGGTCAATGCCAAAATAATCAAGCATGATAAGTTAGACGATATATTACCAGAATAATATTTTGTTTAAATTTTGTTTGGTTGAGCGCAGTCGAAATCTGGAATCTCGACTGCGCTCGATTTGACAGAAAGGATAGTATTAGTTTAAAAAACCTTAAATAATTCCTCCCAATCAACTGTTGTATCTACCTCTGGCAATCCTTGGTATTGTTCAATTCTGGAAAGTTCCTCTATTTTAAAAATCTCTTGCAAAGAAAAAGGCACTAAACCTTCGTCTTGCAGTTTTTCGGCTAAATAAATTTGCTCATATTGTCCAGGAGTAGGAATAAAAAAAGCTTTCTTGTTCAGTTTTGCCAAATCCATAATCGTTGTATAACCTGATCGGCAAAGCACTTTTTCGCTTTCATTAAAAGTGTGTTCCAATTGACGGGTTTTCATGAAATTATAGTACGTCACATTTCCTAGTTGTTCTTTTTTTTGTTGCGATTCAATTACACCTTTTATAAAAACTACTTTTCCATCAAAACGTTTTATTTCTTCTATGAGATGAGCTTCTAATAAACCTCTTTGTGGTTCAGGGCCAGATAAGATAATCATCAAGTCGTATTGTTTTGGTAATGCCATTTTGTGCATTCTGCTTAATGGTCCCAGATAACTAATAGGGAAAGAATTGTTTTCTAAATGTCCCAGTTTTCCAGTGAGATTTAATTTTGAATCTACATCGGGAACCCAGCAAGCATTGTATTTTTTTATAATGTTTTGATGTATTTTACTGGTAATCCAAGTAGTGTTTCCAGTCATAACATTCAATTGATGCGTAATAAAAACGGATGGAATTTTTTTATGAAAAACGCCCAATCGATTATCGGATATGATTCCGTCTATTTTATATTTTTTAACCCAATCTTTTACAATGTTTTTCTCATCAGCAATAGCTTCCAGCATTTTGGGCAAACTTTTTATTAATTTCCATTTAAAGTTTTTACCGTTTTTGGCATATTCAATTTGATAAGAAGGCAATTCTAGTGTTTTTAAATAAGGAAACTCTTTGCGAAGTAATTCAACAGCAATCCCATCTGAAGCAATTATGGGGGTGAAATTATTTTCCTGTAACGCTTTAATAATTGGAATGCAACGGGTAGCATGACCGAGTCCCCAGTTTAAGGGCGCTACTAAGATGGTCTTATTTTCAGAGTTCAAATTCATGTGTCTTCTTACTATTTAGTTGTAAAGCTAAAGATACTTGAAGGGGTATTTCTTAATGTTTGCAATGTATTACTAAAAGATTATTTAATTTGAAAATAAGAGGTTTGGACAGTTTTGCGCTTCAAAATTATATAAATAAAAAAGGCTTTCCAATATTGAAAAGCCTTTGCAGTTTTTTAAAAAATAAATTTATTGATTGATATACGTTTTGTTTCCGTTTGAATTGATGTAATATTTACCGCCTTGTGGACCAGTATATACTTTTTTACCATTGTATTCTCCAGTTACTTTGTCAGCAGTTCTTTCAACTTTGTCAGCACTTTTTTCAACTTTGTCAGCACTTTTTTGAGCTGTTTTTTCAGCTTTGTCTGCTGCTTTTTCGGATTTTTTAGATGCGTTGTTGCCGTTCTTTTTACCTCCCTTAGCAGCTTTGTTAGCCCCTTCTTCGGAGTCATTAGCTGCGTTATCAGCACTTTGTTTAGTTTCTTTAGCAGTTTTGTCAACTACTTCTTTGGAATTATTAGCTGCATTACCAGCACCGTTGTTGGCGTTTTTGTTACCTCTCTTAGCAGCTTTGTTACCTCCTTCTTCGGAATCATTAGCTGTATTATCAGCACCTTTGTTGGCGTTTTTGTTACCTCCCTTAGCAGCTTTGTTACCCCCTTCTTCGGAATCATTAGCTGCATTACCAGCACCTTTGTTGGCGTTTTTTTTACCTCCCTTAGCAGCTTTGTTACCCCTTTCTTCGGAATCATTAGCTACGTTATCAGCACCTTTTTTAGCTTCATTAGCAGTTTTGTCAACTACTTCTTTGGACTCATTAGCTGCGTTATCAGCACTTTTTTTAGCTTCATTAGCAGTTTTGTCCACTTCTTCTTTGGAATCCTGAGCTCCTTTATGTCCCTTTTTTTTGGTGTCTTTTACCGTTTTTTCGGCAGTTGATTCTTCTTTATTTTTGGTAGTCTGGGCATAAAAAATATTAGAAGCAATAAAGAATAAACATAAGAACAATAATTTTTTCATAGTCGGTTTGATTTAAATTAGAATTAAATTTACTGATTTTTTTTATTATTGTATCCTAATTGTTTTAAAAATAAGCTCTTAATTCAACACTTCCTGTGTGAATAGCATCACTGGTTTCGCTTTTTCGACCTTGATATATAAAATTCAAGTCTAAAAACTTAGTCAAATTAATCTGGAATAATGTTCTCCAAGTCATGTTTTGCCCTTTTTGTAATCCTTCGAGCATTTGATATCCGGCAGAAGAATATTCATTACCAACGAAGTCATTTTTGTAGAATGAAATTTCACTATTTACATTAAACTTAGATGAGCCCGTGTAAACAAAAGCAGTCCCAAAGCGGTTTTGTGTCAGAGAATCCAGAGTTCCGATTTTATTTTCTTTGTTTACGTATTCATAAAAAAGGTCTAAACTCACGTTTTGAGAGAACAGGTAACTAATTTTTGGAATCCATAAATAACCATCAATAGTATAATTTTTTTCAGCAAAAGTTTGAGAGGTAGTCTCGGTTTTGGTGCTTTTGGCAATAATGTCAAACAGCCAGCTTTTTTGTAATAAGTGCTGGTATTCTAATTGGTGAAAGTTGTTGAAGTTTTTAATGGTGCCAATAGACAATAGATTTTGGGTTTCGTTTTTTGTAAAAGTATAAGTAACCGAATGATCTCTTTTTCCTCTGTTGAAAAACAAACTATTCGTGAAAGTTTTTATGAGCCCCAAAATGTCTTCGTTGGAAGATTGAAAAGGGTTTAGTTCCAAATGATCTCCGTTGTTTTTGACTTTTCTATCCATGATAAAGGAAGTCTGCATGTAGAAATGTGATAAGTTTTTCTTGAAAGTAGTATCATTTTGCCAAATTATTGGGTTGATGATAAATGACTGTGAGAATCTGTTTTGATTGGTTTTGATATAAATTTGATTGGGTAAAAATATTCGGGTATAAGTTGCCAAATCCGAAAAAGGAGCAATTTCAAATTCTTCCAAATCCTTTATTCCATTACCGTTGTAATCATTCCAAGTGTATTTTCCCTGACCAGCTGGAACTTCAACGTAAGTGTAATCCTGAAAAGGCATGCTTCCCGAATTGGTTTCGTAATGGGTGTTATTTTGGATTAATTTATTAAAAAATTGATCGTTGTAAGTTATCCTCGAATTGAGTGATGGGGTATTTTTTAAAGTTGGATCGGTATAGTTTAATTGTCTGTAATTGACAAAAAGAGAAATGTCACGAGTTTCTGTTTGTACTAATTTAGTTTGAAGATTATAACTATTAGAAGTGTTTACTCTTTGCAACAATCCGTTTTGAACACTATCATTTAGTCTTCTTGCGTAGCCCAATTGCACATACACTTTGGTACTATCACCATGGCCAGCAAAAATCCCATATTCAGAAAAACGTTGGCTGAGCAACGAGAATTGTTGGGTAACTTTATTTTTCTCCTGATTATCTTCAAAACGAAGCGTACTTCCGACCCAGTTTTTTTGATGATGATAATTCACCTGAGTGTAGTTTCTCGCGAATTTTGTGGTGTTGGTTAGGTCGTCACTTTTCAAATAACTTCCATTGTTTTTAAAACTCCATTTTTGAAGTTCAAAATTAGCGTTGAGATTGTTTTTGATACCCGAATAAGCATCAGCAAGAGCTAATCTTTCAAAAGCATAATTGATATTTGCCTGAGCCAAAGAATCTTTTGTTGGAATTAAATTTAAATTGATCCCCGTTCCTAATAAACTCTGATCTCCCGTAATGGTTGTATTCACATTCCAATCACGGTAAAACTCAATACTGTTGATGCGTTCTACAGGTTTGAAATTGGCTTGTACAGCTTGAAAATTAGCAAAAGCATCTACATTCCATTTTTTAGAATACAATCGTTGCTTGGCGTTGATTTCGCCGGCTAATCCTTGATTGTTTGCGTCGTCAATGGAGGAATATAAATTCTGGTCGTTACTGCTAACGGCTAATTCAAATGCGACATTCGTTTTTTCAGAAGGGTTATATTTTCCAAAGAAAGTCGCCACCTGCGATTTTATTGGAGCTATCAATTGAATGATGGGTTCGTAACTTCCTTGTGGAATTCCATTGACAGGAGCTGAATATTCAAAAATTTTATCGACACTAGTTGGATTGGTTAAAATATAATTTCCTTTGTTAACTCCAACCAACGTAAATTGAACATTGTACAATTCGTCATTAGCATCTGTAGAATATTCATAAAATGTATTTGTTCCGTCTGAGGTTTTTTTATACTGTACCTTTTTCTCATCATAAGCAGCGATTGTAGCTGATGGAGCGACCATCAAACTGTTGTTGTCTCCAGCGTCTTTTAAAATCTGAGCCTGTTCTGGCGAAAGATTTTGTTGAACGGGTTGGTTCTTCAAATCATTTTCTGAATACAAAGCTGCACCAACACTCCATTTTTTCTCCGTAAAAGTTCCTCCGTCATACGTAATAAATCGGCTGTAATTGTTTTCAGAATATTGGTATTCGACAACAATACGCATCTCGGATGTAATGGGAAATTGGGCGTTGAAAATAATTTCACCCGAATTATAATCAATAACATAATCGTTTTCAGGTCCTCTTTTTAATAGTGTACCATTGATATACACCCGCTCCGAACCGATGATGACCAAAACGTACAATTCGCCATTTTTTCCAACTAATTTATAAGGGCCTTGATTGCCTTCCTGTCCTTTGAAATTACTACTGGCATAATTCCCAGTTACCAATCCGCCAGAGGCAAAAACATTGGTTTTACTGTACTCTTTTCCAAAATTAATAGTTGCCGATAGTCCTTGTATTTTTTTATTGAAAGTAAGGAAATGAGTGTAATTGTTACCAATAAAAACATCGCCCGCACGAACATTCCAATCATCGGTAAATAATTCCATGAAAATGTTGTCGTACTGATTGAGTCGTTGCGAATAACTGCCTTCCTGAACTGGAATATTAGTGTCTTGTATGGAAGCCCGAATACTGACCTTTTCGGATATTTTTCCCGTGATTTTAAAATCTAATTTGGAATTAACAACGGCATCCTGATTGCTGCCAATGGTAACACCTCTGGAAAGACTACCAATTGCTACCAGTCCATCAAAGGGGACGTTTTTGGTAGTTGATAAACTTTCAACTTTGTATAAACTTTGATTAATAGCTTCGTTGTCAAGAATTTTACTAGTGTCGTAAATGCTATATTCTTTGGTCAAAAAATCAGGTAGTTTTTTATACTGAACGGTTAATGAATCAGTAGGGGGAAGGTCATTTTTTTTGAATAAAAGAAATCCTTTGGAGAAATTTATTTGGTAGGAAGTACTATCAATGACTTGGTTTTGACTGTCTAAAATCTTAAAAAAACTAGGGTTGATGCTTACCGTTTCAATCTGAATAGTATCTGTTGAAAAAGCAATTTTTTTGGTACTTAAAGCCGAATCTATTTCCTGAGCCTGCAGCCCAGAAAAACAGAAAATGACAATCCAAAATAATACTTTTTTCAGCATAACCAATACAACTCCAAAATGCCAAAAATAGTGTTTATTAATTTATGATTTACGAATTACGAAATACGATTTCCTTCAAGGTCTTTTTGATCTTAAATGTATTTGTTAAATTGAGATTTTACGAATCATAAAAAAATGGAAGCCGATAATTATCAACTTCCATTTTATTTTTAAAAAGTAGTATTGAAAACTGCAATCTGCATACTAAAATCTGCCGACTGTTTTCTAGTTCTCTTTAGTTACGATTTGCATTGTCTCTCTACTTACTTGTTTCAATAAAACTGTTTTGTTGTCTTCAACAGTTTGAGCCGCTTGTTCGTTAAAATGTCTGATAGTGTATAATGTTACGTTTTCAGTAAAATCAACTTTGAATTTTTTAGAAAGTATCGCATTCAAGTCATTGAAATTGCCAAATTTATCCTCCACACACACTGAGAAGCTAATCGCTGAATTTTGAATCAAGTTTACTTTTAATTTGTATTCATGAAACAATCCAAAGATTTCGCTGATGTTTTCTTCCATGATAAAAGAAAAATCTATTGATGATAAAGAGATCAATAGTTGGTTTCTTTTTACAATGAAACAAGGTAAATGTGGTTCCAGATCCACTCCTTTAGAAACTGCAGTTCCTTTTAACAACGGATTGATAAAAGATTTTACATACAATGGAATTTCTTTTTTCTGTAACGGTTGTAATGTTTTTGGGTGAATTACTGATGCACCGTAAAATGCTAATTCGATAGCTTCGCGATACGAAATTTGATTTAGCAAACTAGCATTTTCAAAATATCTTGGGTCAGCATTCATTACACCTGGAACGTCTTTCCAGATCGTTACACTTTCAGCATTCAGGCAATACGCAAAAATCGCTGCTGTATAATCAGAACCTTCACGACCTAAAGTGGTAGTGAAATTATTTTCGTCCGAACCTAAAAACCCTTGAGTGATGTTTAAGATTTTACGTTTGATATTGTTGGCGATATTTTTCTGAGTCAATTCCCAATCTACTTCCGCATCACGGTAAGTAGAATCTGTTTTTACATAGTTTCGAACGTCCAACCATTGTGTTTGAATACCTTTGAAAGACATGAAATGGCTTAAAATAGTAGTCGAAATCAATTCTCCGTAACTTACAATTTGATCGTAAACAAAGTTGTAATTTGGAGATTTGTTATGTGCTAAGAAATATTCTAAATCTGCAAATTGAGTATTTACAGCTGTAAAAACTTCATTCTTTTCATCTTCGAATAAATCCAATAAGATTTGATTGTGGTATTTTTTTACTTCTTGTACCGAAGAATTTAATTCTGGTGATTTGTCAAAATAATTTTTGATAACATCTTCAAGAGCGTTAGTTGTTTTTCCCATTGCTGAAACAATGACCAATACATCTTCATAACCCACTTGTTGTAAAACGTCATAGACATTTTTAATTCCAGCTGCATCTTTTACAGAAGCGCCTCCAAATTTGAATACCCTCATTTAATTCAGATTTTAGATTTTTTAATTTATACTTTAGATTTTTTAGATTCTAAATTGAACCCTATTTTATTTTAATTTATTTTCTATAAAATAATTAACTGCAGCTTCGTCCATTTGAACAACACGCCAATCTTCCAGAATTTTGGCACCTGATTTTTCATAAAAATCAACGGCAGGTGTATTCCAATCCAATACGTTCCATTCAATTCTTCGAACTTTATCTTTCTGGCCTTGTTTGATAATTTCAGAATATAAAGCATAACCCAATCCAGTGCCGCGCATACTTTCTTTGACAACCAAATCTTCTAAATGAATTGTTTTTCCTTTCCATGTAGAATAACGATAATAGTACAATGCGATGCCTACAATTGCATTGTCTTTCTCGGCTACAAAAACATGAAATAACGGATTATCGCCAAAACCATCACGAATAAGATCTTCTTCATTAATTAAAACAGCGTCTGGCTCTTTTTCAAATTCAGCCAGCTCTTTAATCAGTGCTAAAACACCTTGCATGTCTTCTTTTTCTCCTTTGCGTATTTTCATGAATCTGTATTTTTATTCCATAATTCTTGAAAAAAAGGTTAATTACTAACCTGTTTTTATTAAATATGTAGCAAATATACAATACTGCTAAAGTATCTAAGTATTATTCTTTTCATTATCACAAAAAAAACGATATTTGTGACTTCAAATTAACTACATCGATTTCGAAAATGAAAGAAAAAAACAAAACCCTAGGGGAATTTATCATCGAAAAGCAAGCTGATTTTCAGTATTCGTCTGGTGAATTATCTAGGATTATCAACTCAATTAGGTTGGCTGCCAAAGTAGTCAGCTACAAAGTAAACAAAGCAGGATTAGTAGATATTGTTGGTGCTGCGGGAGAACAAAATATTCAAGGCGAAGACCAACAAAAATTGGATGTATATGCCAATGAAACTTTTATACAAACATTGATTAATCGTGAGATTGTTTGTGGAATTGCTTCAGAAGAAAATGATGATTTTATTACTGTTGAAGGAAGTGACAGCAGTCATAATAATAAATATGTGGTTTTGATGGATCCTTTGGATGGATCTTCTAATATTGATGTGAATGTTTCTGTAGGGACCATTTTCTCTGTGTATAGAAGAATTACACCAATTGGAACTCCAGTAACTTTAGAGGATTTTTTACAGCCAGGTGTTAATCAGGTAGCTGCGGGTTATGTGATTTACGGGACTTCAACGATGTTGGTTTACACCACAGGTCATGGTGTGAATGGATTTACATTGAACCCTGCGATTGGGACTTTTTATCTTTCTCACCCTAATATGCAATTTTCAGAAGATGGTACTATTTACTCGATCAATGAAGGGAATTATGTTCATTTCCCTCAAGGAGTAAAAGATTATATCAAATATTGTCAGCTGGAAGAAGAAGATCGTCCATACACTTCTCGATATATAGGAAGTTTGGTTTCTGATATTCATAGAAATATGATTAAAGGCGGAATTTATATTTACCCAACCAGTTCTAAAGCTCCAAAAGGGAAGTTGCGTTTGTTGTACGAATGCAATCCAATGGCTTTTATTGCAGAACAAGCAGGAGGAAAAGCTTCTGATGGTTTTAATCGAATATTGGAAATTCAGCCTACAGAATTACATCAAAGAGTGCCTTTCTTTTGCGGAAGCTTAAATATGGTCAAAACAGCCGAAGATTTTATGATGAAAGCAAAATTGAGTAAGTACTAAAAAAGTAAACCAATACCCTAACCAAATAATAAACCACTAAAAAGCTCCCATTTTCGGGAGCTTTTTTTATTTATACATATTTTTCATTTCATAAAGAAAGGTTTCTTCATCTACTTGCTTATCGACCAGTTTTAGCGCTTTATCTACGATGTAATTTACGTTTCCAGGTGTAAAACCTAAGGCTAAGGCAAATTTTACTAGTAAGTGCTCTTGTAAATCTCCTAATTGATGATCACGATGTACCAATCGGGATAATTTATAGAGTGCTTCTAATCTTTCAATATATAAGTAAGGGGCATTGATTTCGTGTTTGGAAGGGTCTTTTAGAATATCTTCGTATTCTTCGGGAGAAATTTGAAGTGCTATGGCTAATTTATCTAAAAATTTTTGTTCTTGTTCGGTAATATTTCCTCCAGCATGTGCTACACGAACGATGGCAGAAAAATGACCTCTATTTCTTTGTATGGATTCACTATTGAATAAGTCTGAAAAAGGCATAATATTAGAGTTTAAGGTTTGATATAAAGTTAATTAATTTTTCAGTATCAATTTCGTTTTTTGCTTACTTTTTGCGGGGTAGATCTATGATTTTTGTTTTTTGAATAATGATTTTTTATTCAAATATTCCATTTTCAAAATTAATCGTAAGTTTACGTCCCCATTCCAAATTTAATTAATTTACAATGTCAGAATTTTTAATATATTTTCAAATAGGCTTAAAACATGTGTTAGATATACATGCTTATGATCATGTATTGTTTTTAATAGCTTTATCCGTTCCGTTTTCGTTCAACGACTGGAAAAGAATTTTACTTTTAGTAACCATATTCACTTTAGGACATACAACAGCTCTTTTTCTTTCCGTTTTCGGAATTGTTACCGTCAAAGTAAATGTGGTCGAATTGCTAATTCCGATTACGATTTTGATAACTGCTTTTTATAATTTATTCACAGCGGGCAAAAGCAGTAAAAACGGAGGTGTAAATCTGGTTTCTATTATAACTTTGTTCTTTGGAATCATTCATGGTCTAGGATTTTCTAATTATTTTAAAGCGATAATAGGCGGAAGCAATGCTTCAAAATTATTACCTATGACAGAATTTGCAATAGGTATAGAAGCGGCGCAAATTGCTGTAGTTTTAGTTGTTTTGATTTTATCATATATAGTGCAAACTGTTTTTCGTTTTTCAAAACGGGACTGGACCTTAGTGATGTCAGCATTTATAATTGGAGTAGTTTTGCCAATGATTTTAGAAAATGAAATCTGGAAAAGATAACAAACAAACATGGAAAAAATAAAATTGAATAAATACGATAAAGCTTATCTTAGAATTGCCACAGAATGGGGTTTGTTGTCGTATTGTAAAAGAAAAAAAGTAGGAGCAATTATTGTAAAAGACCGCATGATTATTTCCGATGGATATAACGGAACACCTTCTGGATTTGAAAATTGTTGCGAAGATGAAGAAGGTTTAACGCGTTGGGATGTTTTGCATGCTGAAGCAAATGCTATTTTGAAAGTGGCAAAATCGACTCAATCTTGTGAAGGAGCTACTTTGTATATTACACTTTCTCCTTGTAAAGAATGTAGTAAACTCATTCATCAATCAGGAATAAAAAGAGTGGTGTATCACAATGGTTATCGTGATGATTCTGGATTACAATTTTTAATAAAGGCCGGTATAGAAGTAGAGCATATCGCTGATTTAGAAGATTAATAAAATGGGTATGGCTTTTAAGCTTAAAGTCCACACCAATAGTAATAATGCGAATGATATATGAAATTTGATAATAAATATTTACCAATTCTAATAGGAGGCATTTTTGCCCTTGGCATTTTTATTGGTAGTTTTTCTGGTTCGCCTTCTTCTAATTCTTTTATTGCCAAACAAAACACCAAAGAAAAGCTTAATAAACTGATTGATTTTATTGATAACGAATATGTCGATGATGTCAATACGGATTCTATTGTGAGTCTGACAGTAGATAATATTTTGGCAAAGTTAGATCCCCATTCTATTTATATTCCGCCGAGTCAACAAGCGGAAATTGCAGAAAATATGAAAGGAGATTTTGTGGGTATCGGAATTAATTTTTACATGTTTAAAGATTCGGTTGCTGTAATTACTCCTGTAAAGAATGGTCCTTCGGCCAAAGCTGGAATTAAGGCAGGAGATCGTATTTTGTATGCTGATAATAAAAAATTGTTTGGACGAAAATTGCCAAATGACAGTCTGTTTGCTGTTTTAAAAGGCAAAGCCGGTTCTCAAATAGTATTGACAGTTTATAGAAAATCGGAACATAAAAAAATAAAAATCACGATCAAACGCGATGTGATTCCATTGAAAAGTGTTGATGTGGCTATGCGATTAAATGCTACTACTGGTTATATCAAGATTAATCGTTTTGCTGAAACTACTTTCGATGAATTTAAAACAGCTTTAACTTCTTTAAAAAAACAAGGTATAAAGGCTTTAGTAATTGATGTTCGTGATAATGGAGGAGGTTACATGGAGGAAGCTATTGCTATTGCTGATGAATTTTTGAAAGACAAAGAATTGATTGTTTTTACTAAAAGTGCAAAGGAGCCCATTGAAAAAACTTTTGCTACAGCGGAAGGTGATTTTGAAACGGGTAGCGTATTTGTTTTAATTGATGAAAATAGCGCTTCGGCAAGCGAAATTTTAGCAGGAGCGATACAAGATAATGACCGCGGTACCATTGTGGGCAGACGTTCTTTCGGAAAAGGATTGGTGCAAAGGGAAATGGATTTTAATGATGGCTCGGCGGTTCGATTGACAATTGCTAGATATTATACACCAACGGGAAGGTCTATTCAGAAACCTTATTCAAAAGGGAATGAAGAATATTTTAAAGAATCAGATTCTCGTTACGAACACGGCGAATTGTACCAAAAGGACAGTATTAAAGTGGTAGATTCTTTGAAATACAAAACCAAAAAAGGTAAAATTGTTTATGGCGGCGGCGGAATAGTGCCTGATGTTTTCGTGCCTTTAGAAGCGGAGCATGGTACTCAAAATGTTTCGTATTTATTGCAATCTGGAATTGTAGGACATTTTGTTTTTGAACAATTAGACAAAAATAGAAATGCTTTTGATAACCTGACTTTTGAGGAATTTCGAACAAAAATCAATGCTACCGATTTGTATTTCACCACCTTTCAGAAGTATCTTTCTCAAAACGGATTGGATATCAATTTAGGGAATTATAAAGTTTTAGTAAAACGATATATTAATGGCGAATTTGCACGTCAATTGTACGGTGATAAGTATTATTACGAAATGATATTGAAAGATGATGCTATGATCAAAGCAGTTTTAAAACAGAAATAACTACTAAATCTACTTAACTATATAAGGCATGTAAGTTCATTTAAGTTTTAGTCTAGCTTAAATGAACTTACATGCCTTATATGGTAAAAAGATAATTATAGTGTTTTTTTTAGTAATTGTTATCGAATGCTATCGTGTGAATGAGTTTGGGTGCCATCATTCCATAAAGTAAGCAAATCTGTGGCTACAGCGGCACCACTTCCAGCCGCAATCGCCAGTTGACTTCTCCATCCAGCCAGCGTTCCAATTACATAAATACCATCAGTTACTTTGTGGTCGGTGTTTTTGAGCTGAATTCTTTGTTTTTCTGGTAACGCTTTTTTGTGTGGTTCCACATACTGCATTAACCCTTCGATGGCAAATGAATTGGCAGAACCAATTCCAATTACCACATTGTGGGTTTGGTAAGAGTTTTTATTGGTAACAACCGTAAAATTGGGATAATTCCCTTCGATTCTCAATACTTTTTCTTCGGGAATCTGAGTGATATGAGGATAGCTATTGGATAAATGTTCGATAGTTTCGACTAATAAATCCGATCCTAATGTCCCTGGAGCAATTCCGTAGGCATTGTTGAAAAGTGCTTCTTGAAGTGAAGATGTTTTTTGATGAGTGAATATTCCAATTTTTTTATCGGCAACAAACGCTTTGTTTTTGGCAGAACCCAATACCATAGCGCATGATATTCCTGAAACACCTCCGCCAATTATTAATACGTCAAACATTGTTATGCTTTGTCGTTCATCTTTTCAACTATTTTTTTAGACATTCTAAAAATTAGAAGAATTAGCACTGCGCAAAATGAAGCAACTACACCAACAAGTGCTATTACGCTATCTCCTTTAAAAGGATTATGAAAGTCAATTAACGTAATATTGAATATAAGAAGCGAAACGGCTAAAAGCACTAAGATGTTAGTAAAAATTTTCATAATTTAATTTGTTTTTACAGGTAATTTTTTAATCATTTATTTGTTTTAAAGAGTTTCTAAATATGAGATAATCTTTCCAGTTAAAAAATGTTAGGGGGTAAAAGTATAATTTTTTTTTTTAGAGAAACAAACCTTTAACATTAGCGGCAAATAATTTAACAGCTATTGCCAAAAGAACTACACCAAAAGTCTTACGAATTACTCCTAGTCCATTTTTACCTAATAATTTTTCGATTTTTCCAGAAGATTTCAAAACGACATAAACGAGTATGATATTTAGGACAATTGCAATAATAATATTTAAAGTGTGAAATTGAGAACGCAAAGAAAGTAAAGTTGTCATTGTACCTGCACCGGCAATGAGCGGAAAGGCTAATGGGACTATAGAAGCTGAACTTGCTTCTTCATCTCGATAAAGATGGATTCCTAAAATCATTTCCAGAGCCAAAAAGAACAAAACAAAAGAACCCGCTACAGCAAATGAATGCACATCAATGCCTATCATGCTTAGAAATTCTTCTCCAATAAACAAAAACAGTATCATGATTAATCCTGCTACCAATGAAGCTTTCTCTGATTCGATATGGCCGTGTTTGGCTCTCAATCCTACTATTATCGGAATAGATCCCACGATGTCGATTACGGCAAAAAGCACCATGCTTACAGTTATTATTTCTTTTAAATTAAAATCCATCATAGTGTAATTTTTTAATGAATAATCACTGTGTCACTCTTTAGGTTTTCAAAATTACATATATTTTTTCATAACAAATGTTCTTCTATTATATGATGTTTGATAATCTTCGGTTTCGATGGAGTGAAAAGAATAGTCGCAGTAATTCAAAATTCGGATATAAGTGATTCATAATCTGTAAGTAAAATAGTTGCAATGTGTTAATTTGTCTTAATTTGATGGCTTAAGTTCAAGAGAGGTTTTTATTTATTGAATCTTTATTTACCTTTGCAAAATGTTTCAACTAGGAAAAACCATCGTCTCAGAGGATATACTCGAAAAAGAATTTGTTTGTAATTTGTCTGCCTGCAAAGGGGCTTGTTGTGTCGATGGCGATGCGGGAGCACCATTGAGTTTAGAAGAAACAAAAATTCTAGAAGAGATCTATCCCAAAGTAAAACCATTTTTAAGAAAACAAGGAATAGAGGCCATCGAGGCACAAGGAACTTGGGTAAAAGGAACTGATGGAGACCTGGAAACGCCACTAATTGAAAATAAAGATTGTGCTTACGTCATTTTTGATGGGAAAACCGCTCTTTGCGGAATTGAACAAGCCTATAATCAAGGAATAATTGATTGGAAAAAACCTGTTTCTTGTCATTTGTATCCAATAAGGGTTAAAGACTTTACTGAGTTTGCAGCTGTAAATTATGACAAATGGGACATTTGTGATGCAGCCTGTTCTTTAGGTCAGGAACTCGAAGTTCCTGTTTATAAATTTGTAAAGGAAGCGCTTATCCGCCGCTTTGGTAATGATTGGTATTTGGAGCTTGAAAAAGTTGCCGATGACTTAAAAAAAGGTTTGTAAGCTAGACCGCAAAAACTTCCGTATTTTTTTCGTTTTTTGTTATTTTATGGGTGTTTACATCGTTTTAGCATAGTTAAACATTTGAAAATCAAATAAATATAAATTATAGGAAAAATACTCATGTTTTTATTTTTTGTTAAAAACTAAGAGTGATTGTGAATAAGTTTGACTTTTAATAACCGCATTATTTCACAATCTTTGTAATTCAATTTTCGCATCAATTTTTATAAAAAAATCAAAATAAACATCAAAATCCCATGTCTAAAATAGAACCAATTTTACAAGAAAATAAAAATCGTTTCGTAATTTTTCCAATCAAACATCATGATATTTGGGAAAGATACAAAATGATGGAAGCTAGTTTTTGGACTGCCGAAGAAATTGATTTGTCTCAGGACTTAAACGACTGGAATAATAAGTTAAATGATGACGAACGTTATTTTATAAAACACATCTTGGCCTTTTTTGCAGCTTCGGATGGGATTGTAAATGAAAATCTAGCGGAAAATTTTGTAAATGAAGTACAATATGCTGAAGCTAAGTTTTTCTATGGTTTCCAAATTATGATGGAGAACATTCATAGTGAAACCTATTCGCTTTTGATTGATACTTATGTAAAAGAAGAAACCGAAAAATCGGAATTATTCAATGCTTTAGATGTATTTCCTGCTATCAGAAAGAAAGCGGACTGGGCATTAAAATGGATAGAATCAGATTCATTTGCTGAAAGATTAATTGCATTTGCAGCCGTAGAAGGAATTTTCTTCTCAGGAGCATTTTGTTCGATTTATTGGCTGAAAAAACGTGGATTGATGCCAGGTTTGACATTTTCAAACGAGTTGATTTCTCGTGACGAAGGTGTTCACTGTGATTTTGCAGTACACTTGCACAACCACCACTTAGTAAATAAAGTTCCAAAAGAAAGAATCAGAAGCATTATTGTTGATGCTTTGAATATAGAAAGAGAATTTATTACCGAATCGCTTCCAGTAAGTTTAATCGGAATGAATGCTGCTTTAATGACACAATATCTAGAGTTTGTAGCCGACAGGTTATTGGTAGAATTGGGTTGTGACAGAGAATACAATGTTTCTAATCCATTTGATTTTATGGATATGATCTCCCTCCAAGGTAAAACTAATTTCTTCGAGAAAAAAGTTGCCGAATATCAAAAATCAGGAGTTAAAGTTACCGATGGTAATGACTCTCAAAAAATCAGTTTTGACGCTGATTTTTAAAAAAACAAAATCGATTTCAATTAAATAGTCAAGATTTATTACAATAAAAAAATAATAAAAGACAATTATAATTAAATAGTTTTTTTGAGATTTCCCCCAAATCTAAAACTAAACTAATTCAGACCGATTTTCGGGATACAAGACGGCGTTTTGTTTCATTTCATTTATGTGATGAAACAGAATATCGAACTGTATTGTGGATTGGCACCGAGTAAAAAAATGAATTATGAATTCCTGCTATTCATAAGACAAAATTCATTCACTAATAAAATTTGATAGAGTATGTATGTAGTAAAAAGAGACGGCCACAAGGAGCCTGTAATGTTTGACAAAATTACAGAGAGAATTAAGAAATTATGTTATGGCTTGAACGAATTGGTAGATCCAGTTAAAGTAGCTATGCGGGTTATTGAAGGTTTATATGATGGTGTTTCAACCTCTGAACTAGATAATCTTGCTGCTGAAACAGCTGCGTCTATGACAATTGCTCACCCGGATTATGCTCAGTTGGCAGCTCGTATTGCAATATCAAATTTACATTCGAATACCAAAAAATCATTCTCGGAAACGATGAATGAAATGTATCATTATGTTAATCCTAGAACCAATCTTGAGGCCCCTTTGTTGGCTCCTGAGGTTCATAAAGTGATTATGGATAATGCTGAGTTTTTGGATTCGCATATCATTTACAACAGAGATTTTAACTACGATTATTTTGGTTTTAAAACCTTAGAAAGATCGTATTTGTTAAAAATAAATGGCAAAATCGTAGAGCGTCCACAACATATGTTGATGCGTGTTGCGGTTGGAATTCACTTAGACGATTTGAAATCAGTTATGGAAACATACGATTTGATGTCTAAAAAGTATTTTACGCATGCAACACCAACGTTGTTCAACGCTGGAACGCCAAAACCTCAAATGTCTTCTTGTTTCCTTTTGGCAATGCAGGATGATAGTATTGACGGTATTTACGATACATTGAAACAAACTGCTAAGATTTCGCAATCAGCGGGTGGAGTAGGGCTTTCTATTCACAATGTACGTGCTACAGGTTCATATATCCGTGGTACAAATGGTACTTCAAACGGAATTGTGCCTATGTTGAGAGTATTCAATGATACGGCTCGTTACGTAGATCAAGGTGGTGGAAAAAGAAAAGGAAGTTTTGCCATTTACATCGAAACTTGGCATGCTGACATCTTCGAATTCTTGGATTTGAAAAAGAATACTGGTAAAGAAGAAATGCGCGCCAGAGATTTATTCTTTGCGATGTGGACTTCAGATTTATTCATGAAACGCGTACAGGAAGATGCTACTTGGACTTTGATGTGTCCTAACGAATGTCCAGGTTTGTATGATGTGTACGGAGAAGAATTTGAAGCTTTATATACCGATTACGAATTCAGAGGAAAAGGTAGAAAAACCATTAAAGCCCGTGAATTATGGGAGAAAATTCTAGAATCTCAAATCGAGACTGGAACGCCATATATGTTGTATAAAGATGCAGCGAACAGAAAATCAAATCAAAAAAATCTAGGTACTATTCGTTCTTCTAACTTATGTACTGAGATTTTAGAATATACTTCGGCTGATGAGGTGGCGGTTTGTAACTTGGCTTCTATTTCGTTGCCAATGTTTGTAGAGAATGGCAAGTTCAATCACCAATTATTATACGATGTAACCAAACGTGTAACTCGTAACCTGAACAGAGTAATCGACAGAAACTATTACCCTGTAAAAGAAGCTGAAAACTCCAATTTACGTCACAGACCAATTGGTCTTGGAGTGCAAGGATTGGCAGATGCTTTCATCATGTTGCGTATGCCTTTTACAAGTGATGAGGCTAAGAAACTGAACCAAGAAATCTTCGAAACGCTTTACTTTGCAGCTTGTACTGCTTCTATGGAAATGGCAATCGAAGAAGGACCATATTCAACTTTCAAAGGATCTCCAATGTCTAATGGAGAATTCCAACACAACCTTTGGGGATTAAAAGACGAAGAATTATCAGGAAGATGGGATTGGGCTTCATTGAGAAAAGAAGTAGTTAAAAACGGAGTTCGTAACTCATTGTTAGTAGCTCCAATGCCAACAGCTTCGACTTCACAAATCTTAGGAAACAACGAAGCATTCGAGCCATATACTTCTAATATTTATACAAGACGTGTATTGTCTGGTGAATTTATCGTCGTAAACAAACACTTATTGCACGATTTAGTAAGACTTGGATTGTGGAATGAGAACTTGAAACAAGAAATCATGCGTCAAAACGGATCGGTTCAAAACATTGATATCATCCCACAAGACTTGAAGGAATTGTACAAAACGGTTTGGGAAATGTCTATGAAAGACATTATCGATATGTCTCGTCAAAGAGGATATTTCGTGGATCAATCACAATCGTTAAACTTGTTCATGCAGGATGCCAACTATTCAAAACTGACTTCTATGCACTTCTACGCTTGGCAATCTGGATTGAAAACAGGTATGTACTACTTGAGAACCAAAGCGGCGGTAGATGCGATCAAGTTTACGTTGAACAACGACAAAAAAGAAGAAGTTGTTCCAGAGTCTAAACCACAACCGAGAGCACTTGAAGCGGTTGAAGTTGATGCTCAAATGACTCCAGAAGAATACAGAGCAATGATTGAATTAGCAAAAAATGCTGGTCCAGATGAATGCGAAATGTGTGGATCATAGTCATTGCGAGGAACGAAGCAATCACATAACAATTAGAAAATTACCGTTCTCCTAAATTTAGGGGAGAACGGTTTTTTTATGGGAGCTATTTCCTGCTATTCGTTGCAATCTTTTTGTTTTTAAAGAAAAACAAAAGGATTTTCATTTCTTAAAAGGAGATTTGGTTTAAATTAGGTATTTAGAAAATTAATAAAATTTATGGATAATAACGAAAATAAAGAAACCAACGTAAAAGCAACTATTGACGCAGTAACTGGTCTTGTGTCAGCAATTCCTATTTATCAAGATACATTACAACCAGCAGCGAAACAAATAGGGAATTCACTTGAAACTGTCACAAAAACTGTAAACATAGCATTAGCACCAATTAAAATATTGGTTTGGGGATATGAGAAAATTGAAGATTTTATAACAAAGAGTGTTTCAGAAAGGTTAAAAGATGTCCCTACAGAAAATATTACTTCACCACCGACAGCAATTGCTGGCCCTGCGGTTGAGGCATTAAGATTTACTGGAGATGATATTAATTTGAGAGAGTTATATGCAAATTTGTTGGCTTCTTCAATGGATATTTCTACTCAAGATTTAGTTCACCCTGGATATGTAGAAATAATTAAAAATTTATCCAGTGACGAAGCGTTGTTGTTGCAAATTTTCAAAAATAGGATTATCTATCCTATCATAAATATTAATTCTGAACTTAGTGAAGGAAGAGGCTCTGTTTTAGAGTATGCCTGTTTTTCTCATTTCGACAAACTTGTAAATCTTAAAAGACCTGATTTGATTCCTACTTATTTGGACAATATTTCAAGACTTGGACTAACAGAAATTCCATATGATTTGTATTTAACAGCAGAAAACACATATGAACCTTTAGAAACTGATATTTCCTTAAATATAATAAAGAATAAGATTGAGAGGCAAAATAATAAAATGGTATTTGATAGAAAAATAATTAGACTTACTAATTTTGGAAAGCAATTTGTTGAAAATGTAATTAAAGAAAAACAATCTCGATAATCCCTCTGGTGCTCGTTTGCAATGAGTACCTACTTCCCCTGCTAGCGTAAGCGTCCCGCTTGTGCCCACAAAGAGTATTTTCTAAACTATTTTTTTAAATTTGTTTGATCAATAAATTGCTTATTATGAATATTGTAACCGAAAAACAAAATATTTTGAAATGGATTCAAGGCTTGAATGATGAAAAAATCATTGAAAAAATTCTTGATTTGAAAGTTAAAAGCGAGATTTCTGATTTTGAAAATCAAATCATTCAAAACGGATTGAACGATGTTTTAAACGGAAACACCTCTATTCATGAAGAAGTAAAAAAAAGATTTGAAGCTAAATTTGCTAAACGTCATTAAACAATCCGACTTTAGAACATGCTTTTTCCTTTATAATTTTCCTAAATTAATAACTACATTTGAGATATTAAATCATCGGGTTATTATGAAAAGGCTGATCTTTACTTTGTTTATATTTTTATGTGTTGTGGTTTCTTCACATGCACAAACGTACTCGACTTCCGATGAATTCTATTCCTACTTAAATAATATTTTAAAAGACAAAAACAATACATCCATTGAATTGGTAGGAACTAATTATGGCGCTATGAGTAGTAAGTTTCATTGGAACGCCAAATTAAAAAGGGATGGAAATAAAATAGCAATTCAATACAACACTCAAAAACCAGACGAGGAAGATTTGATAGTAATGAAATTGGATACGACTTTTGTAACTACGCAGAAAAAATTAATTGACAAATTCAAAACGGAAATAAATGTCGGTAAATCAAGACCCGTTTATTTTCAAGAGATAGTGAAAGTTGCTGTAACCACAGAACATTCCAACAAAGAATTTACATTAAAAAGAGCTGATGGCTTATCTTTTTTGCTGAGATATAATAAGTCTTTCGAACAGTATTATAAAGAAAAAGGAGAGAAATAAAAAGTTACAATTACGTTTGAATATTCAAGTATGAGTTTAGCATTGAGAAAGCATTTTGAAAAAATCACACCACTTTCGGACCAAGAGTTTGATTATATTCTTTCGCATTTTACAACCAAAAAATTAAAAAAGCATCAATACCTTGTTCAGGAAGGAGATACAGTTACATATGATTATTTTGTTATTTCTGGACTTTTAAAAGCTTCGCATCTTGACAAAGAAGGCAAAGAATATATCATGCAATTTGCGATGGAAGATTGGTGGATAACCGATTTTCAGGCATATTTCAACCAAACCGAAGCAACTCTTAATATTGACTGCATTGAGAATGCTGAATTACTTTGTCTTTCGCTTCAAAACAGAGAGAAAATTTGCGCTGAATTTCATAAAATAGAGCATTTTTTTAGGCGAAAATCCAACTTTGGCTATATCGCTTTGCAACGCCGAATTTTATCTTTGTTAAACAGTAGTGCAAAAGAACGTTACGAACAATTATTGGTGCAATCACCGTCACTTTTTCAACGACTTCCCAAAACATTAATCGCTTCTTATTTGGGAGTTTCCAGAGAAACACTGAGCCGTCTTTCTTCATAGTGTGACATAGATCACACAAAATTTGTGATGTACTTCCTGTGCCAGCCTTTCTATTGTTTGCAACTTTGCATTGTTAAAATTAATCAACAAAACTATGAAAACAACAATTCAGACAATAGCTAAAGGAATTATGGTTATGGCAAGCTGCGCCATTTTTCTAGGTATTAGTCAGGCAACGGCACAATCTAAAAAAGCAAAAAAGATGAAGAAAATTTTATTTGTGGTAACAAGCCACGACAAAAAAGGAAATACAGGAGAATCAACAGGGTATTATTTAGGAGAAGTTTCACATCCGTGGGAAGTATTGCACGATGCAGGTTACGAAATTGATTTTGTGAGCCCAAAAGGTGGTAAAGCGCCAGTTGATGGTTTCAATTTGGACGATGCTACCAATAAGAAATTTTGGGAAGACAAAAAATACCACGCTAAAGTGGAAAACACGATGAAACCATCAGAAGTAAAACCAGAGGATTATGTGGCGATATTTTATGCTGGAGGTCACGGTGCGATGTGGGATTTTGCAGATAACACCGAATTAGCTGTTATTGCACAAAAAATCTATGAAAACAACGGTATCGTAAGTGCGGTTTGTCACGGGCCAGCAGGATTGGTAAACATTAAGCTGAGCAATGGAAAATATTTAGTAGATGGCAAAAAAATAAGCACCTTTACAAATGAAGAAGAAGCGGCAGTTGGACTTGAAAAAGTAGTGCCTTTCATGTTGGAAAGCAAATTAATCGAGCGTGGTGCTAAAGTAGAAAAATCAGGACTTTGGCAAGTTCACTCAGTGTCAGATCAAAGAGTGGTAACAGGACAAAACCCAGCTTCTGCAAAAAGTGTTGGAGAAGGCGTTTTGGCAGAATTGAAAAAACTGAAATAAGACATTTAGTTTTAGGTTAAAAAAAAGAGTAAGGATGCAATTGCGTTCTTACTCTTTTTGGTTTTTATGAATTATAGTAAAGATTAAATTCTTGTATTATTAATTTGCAAGTGTAGAAATATTGTTTCTCTCCCCAATTTGCTGTCTCCACATCGCATAATACAAGCCTTTTTCCTCCAATAAATCTTCGTGTTTACCTTGCTCGATGATTTGTCCTTGTTCCAAAACAAATATTTTATCAGCGTGCATAATTGTCGATAAACGATGCGCAATCAGAACTGTAATTTGATCTTGTTTGGAAGATATGCTTCGAATGGTTTTGGTGATTTCCTCCTCGGTAATCGAGTCTAATGCCGAAGTTGCCTCATCAAATAATAACAAGTGTGGGTTTCTAAGCAACGCTCTCGCGATTGATAAACGTTGTTTTTCTCCACCAGAAACTTTGATTCCGCCTTCGCCAATGGTTGTATAGATTCCGTTTTCGGCACGGGCTAATAGATTTTGACAAGCTGATTTTTGCAACACATCATTGATTTCTTCGTCGGTTGCATTAGGTTTTACAAACAGTAAATTGTCTTTTATCGTTCCTGAAAATAGTTGAGCATCTTGGGTTACAAAACCTAATTGCTGTCTTAATTCGGTTAGGTCAATGTCTTTGGCGTTTTTTTCATTATAAAAAATAGCGCCTTCGGCAGGATTGTACAAACCAACCAACATTTTTACCAAAGTCGTTTTTCCACTTCCAGATGGTCCAACAAATGCGATGGTTTCTCCGGCTTTGGTGTCAAACGAAATGTTTTTCACGGCATAAGTGCTCGCACTTTGATGTTTGAAAGAAATATTTTCAAAGCGCAAATGATTAATAGCTCCAATAGTTTGAGGATTTTCTGGAATTACTTCGCTTTCGGAATTCATTAAACTTGCAAAATTATCCATTGACGCTTTCGTTTCGTTATAAGTTGCAATGACATTCCCCAATTCCTGTAATGGATTAAACAAAAAGAACGAAAAGAACATCAGCGTAATTAAATCTCCCGGTTTAATAATGCCTTTGAAAATGAACATATAAAGTGCAAAAACCAAAGCAGTTCGCATAAAATGAACCGTCGTTCCTTGTATGAAACTCAACGAACGAATGAAACGTACTTTTTTAAGTTCTAATCCAAGGATTTTAATGGTTGTTGTATTCAATCGATTGACTTCTTGTTCTGTTAAACCGAGGCTTTTCACCAATTCAATATTTCGTAAAGATTCGGTTGTAGCACCAGCCAAAGCAGTTGTTTCTCCTAAAATTTCTTTGGAAACCTTTTTGATTCTTTTTCCTAAAAATGAACTCACAAAAGCAATCACAGGAACCGTTGCCAAAAATATTGGTCCCAACAACCAATGAATACTCACAGCATAAACCACCACAAATACAATCCCAACAATAGATTGAAAAATTAATGAAATAGCAAGTGTGATGAATTTTTCGCAATCAATTTTTACCTTTTGAAGTTTACCTAAAGTTTCGCCAGAGCGTTGATCTTCAAAATCCTGATAAGGCAATTGCAAAGCTTTTTGAATTCCGTCAGTGTACATTTGCGCGCCAGTTCGCTGAATGATGATATTGGTAAAATAATCCTGAAAATTTTTGGTGATTCTAGAAACCATTGCAGCTCCAAGCGATAAGGCCAGCCACCCTAAAACAGCTTTGATAAATGTGTATTGATTATTGTGAAAATTAGCTACTCCAACACCGCATTCGTTCAGTAACTTACCAATGATAATCGAGTCAAACATCGAAAAACATTGGTTGATTGTTGCTAAAAACAGAGCGATATATAATAGCGTTTTGTGGGTTTTAATATAGTCGTATAGAATTTTCATAGTGAATATTTTAAAGGAAATATTTCAATTAAAAAAGATTGGAGGAATAAAGTTGGCACAAATTTAGAATATAAATATGGAATTTTTCTCCGCGAATCTTCCTATTTGATTTTTGTTCTGAAATACTCGTATTGGTTGTGGTTAATCAGTCCATTATTGAACGTAAAGTTTTTGTATATTTGAAAAAAGTTTGAAATGACAACAAAAGAAAACATATTAAAAACACTGAAATCGAATAAGTTAAAGCTTTCGAAATTTGGCATTCGAAATGTGGGCTTGTTTGGTTCTTACTTGCGTAATGAACAATCTAGTGAAAGTGATATTGATTTGTTGATTGATTTTGAACCTGAAAAAGAAAACTTTGACAACTTTATGGCTGTTTACGATTTGTTTGAAAAGCTTTTCAAAAATGAAAAAATAGAAGTGGTTACCAAAAATGGTTTAAGCCCACATATTGGCCCAAAAATCTTAAATGAAGTTCAGTATGTCTAAGGATCCAAAGGAATATCTCAAACATATTCTCGATGAATCATCGTATATCATTTCGGTTAGTGAGAATTTGGATTATGATGATTTTCTACAAGACGAAACTTTAAAACGGGCTGTCGTGAGAAGTCTGGAAATTATTGGAGAAGCCACTAAAAAAATCCCCGATGATTTCAAAGATCAGTGGAGTTCAATTCAATGGAAGAGTATGGCTGGAATGCGAGATAGGCTTATTCATGATTATATCGGAGTGAATTATGCTATTGTTTGGGATGTGATGAAAAACAAGATTCCAGATATTCACCAACAAATTTTTAATTTTCTCAATCATGGATAAAAAAAGGCTACAATTACGAAGCCTTTTTTTGTTTTTAATACTAACAAATGTGAACGACGCATTTCGTTAGTAATTCTGAATTAATTTTAAACCGTTACAATCTCTTCAACAGCAACACGCATCTTCTTCGCTGCATTTACCATTTCGATTAAAGCTTTTTTGGTTTCTTCCCAATGACGTGTTTTTAAACCGCAATCAGGATTTACCCATAATTGATTTGCGGGAATTACAGCAGTCGCTTTTTTCAGTAAATGAACCATTTCCTCGTTCGAAGGAACACGAGGCGAGTGAATGTCATAAACGCCAGGACCAATTTCGTTTGGATATTTAAAATTGGCAAAAGCATCCAGTAATTCCATTTGCGAGCGGGAACATTCGATAGTGATAACATCGGCATCCATATCGGCAATGTTTTGAATGATGTCATTAAATTCGCTGTAGCACATGTGGGTGTGAATTTGTGTATCATCAGCAACTCCGCTAGCAGAAATTCGGAAAGCTTTTATCGCCCAGTCCAAATACTTTGCCCATTCTTCTTTGCGCAAAGGCAAACCTTCTCTGATAGCTGGTTCGTCAATCTGAATGATTTTGATTCCTGCTTTTTCCAAATCTACCACTTCATCACGAATTGCTAAAGCAATCTGCGTGCAGGTTTCAGATCGGGGCTGATCATCACGTACAAACGACCATTGCAAAATTGTTACAGGACCAGTTAACATTCCTTTTACCCATTTTGGCGTCAACGATTGTGCAAATTTTGCCCATTTTACAGTCATTGGAGTTGGGCGGGAAACATCGCCATAAATAACGGGAGGTTTTACACAACGGCTACCATAACTTTGAACCCAACCGTTTTTGGTAAAGGTAAATCCATCCAATTGCTCGCCAAAATATTCGACCATATCGTTGCGCTCAAATTCGCCGTGAACCAAAACATCAATTCCTGATTCTTCCTGAAAACGAATAGTTTCTTCGGTTTCTTTCTCCAATAAGGCATAGTATTCTACCTGAGTTAATTCTCCTTTTTTGAATTTAGCTCTCCAGCTTCTTACTTCTGCCGTTTGTGGAAACGAACCAATTGTTGTGGTTGGAAATAAAGGTAATTGCAAGGCTTCGGCTTGCTTTTTTCTTCGAATGTCAAAAGTATTAAGTCTCTTGGAATCCGATTCAACAATTGCAGAAACTCTATTTTTTACTTTTTGATTATGAATTAATTTTGAAGTTTTTCGGTTTTCGTTCGCCACTGTATTTTCAATCAATTGTAATGATGTGGATGCCTTTTGTTCATTTGCAGCAAAGGATTTCAAAAGCGCTATTTCCTGAATTTTTTGCTTTGCAAAAGCCAGCCATTGCTTGATTTCCGGAGTTAATGTTTCGTCATTGGTTTCCAAATCCAAATCGCAAGGCGAATGAATCAAAGAACAGGAAGGCGCAATCAAAATTCTGTCAGCTCCCAAAGCAGTAACCGCTTTTTCGATAAGTGCCAATGATTTTTTGAAATCATTTTTCCAAATATTTCTCCCATCAACCACTCCCAACGAAAGATTTACATTACCAGCTAATTTCCCAGACTCTAAAATATCATCCAATTGCAAAGGACAGCGCACTAAATCCAAGTGCAAAGTGTCAACAGGCAAAGCCAAAGCAGTGTCAATATTCTCCCCAAAACAATCAAAATAATTAGCCAAAATTATTTTTAGAGAAGGGAATTTCTGGTTTATTTCGTTGTAAAAATAAGTAATCGCATTACGTTCTTTATCAGTCAAGTTCAATGCTAAGAAAGGTTCATCGAACTGAATATATGTTGCGCCTTCTGATTCTAATTTGGTTAAAATTTCAAAATACACAGGCAATAATTTTTCAATCAAATCAATTCTATGGAAACCTTGTTCTTTTTCTTTTCCCAATAATAAATACGAGACAGGCCCAATAAGTACAGGTTTTGTAATGATTCCAAGGTTTTTAGCTTCTATAAATTCGGCAATTATTTTAGTCGAAAACAATTCAAACTTTTGATTTTTAGTGAACTCAGGGACGATATAATGGTAATTGGTGTCAAACCACTTCGTCATTTCCATCGCCACAACATCTTGCCCGTTTTTTTGAGCACCACGCGCCATCGCAAAATACAAATCAAGTGAGTTGTTCGTTTTTGAAAACTCCTGATAACGCTCAGGAATTGCTCCAAGTGTAAGCGTCAAATCCAATACTTGATCGTAAAACGAAAAATCATTCGACGGGATCAAATCAATCCCATTTTCGGCCTGCAACTGCCAGTTTTGCTTTCTTATTGTGGAACCAGTAGTTAAAAGTTCTTCAGCAGTAATTTTTCCTGCCCAATACAATTCATTGGCTTTTTTCAATTCTCTGTTACTGCCAATTCTTGGATAACCTAAATTATTTGTCTTCATTTTATCAGTATTTATTTCTACTCAAAGGTATTATATTGATAAAATAAACTTAGATTTGTCTATTAGTTCAGTAAAATAACACGTTTAGTTATGTATTTTTAGTAATTAATTTTGATGAAAACTTTAAAATTCAACTTTAGCCGTAAAAATAACTATGGAAAACATTGACAGTATCGATTTACAAATCCTAAAACACCTGCAAGAGAACTCCAACATCAACATAAAAGAGCTCGCCAGCAAATTATTCCTGACCGTAACTCCCGTTTATGAGCGCATCAAAAGATTGGAACGCGATGGTTATATCATGAAATACGTAGCTTTATTGGACAAGAAAAAGCTTAATCTTGGCATGACCGTTTTCTGCAATGTCCGACTAAAAGAACACGCCAAAAACGTCGGAAGCAATTTCGTCAAAGACATCGTTGCGCTTCCGGAAATCATCGAATGCTACAATATCGCAGGCGACTACGACTTTATGCTCAAAATTTTGGTCGAAGACATGTCCAGTTATCAAGATTTTGTAATGAATAAACTGTCGACTATCGAAAATATCGGCAACACCCAAAGCGTCTTCGTCATGGGCGAAATCAAACACAGCACCGCATTGGCGATTTGAAAAATAATAAGCATACATATTTATCTTAAACTTAGCTTATTATTTCTGCCAATTACGTTTTTTTTAAAATCCAAATAAGCTATATTAAATTTAAACAAATAAATGTTTTACCACATAGAAACATAGCTATACTTTGGATAGGAAAAGACATTTCATTTTTCATAGAAAGCAATAGCTATGTGAAAAAGTGTTAACTTTTATAAAACCTTTGAAAGCAAAGAAAAACTATGTTTCTATGTGGTTAATTTTTTCATGCAGAATCTGAGTTAAACGATAAAAATGCCATTTTATATTACTTTTTTTCGTGAAAAAATTCTCCTCGCAAAGTAGCAAAGAAAAAGGCCTAAACATTGCGTCTTCACAACTTTGTGAAATTAATTTAAGATAACCAAGAAAGAAATCATAATAAATCTACGTGCCAGCAACCAAACAAATTATTTTATTTTCACAGGCACATTCATCAGATTCGGAAGTAATTTATTGACCAAAAATCATAAAATAAAATGTATTTTTGGTTTTTAAAATTTGAAATCACGATGAACTGGGAACAATTACTATCACTAAAAAGACAAGGCGACAAAGGAAAAAGATTGCGAATTGAGCAAGACGATACCCGATTGGGTTTTGAAGTAGATTATGACCGAATCATATTCTCTTCCGCCTTTAGAAGTTTACAGGATAAAACCCAGGTAATTCCGCTTTCTAAAACTGATTTTGTCCACACTCGATTAACGCACAGTTTGGAAGTTTCGGTAGTAGGACGTTCATTAGGAAGATTGGTTGGAAAAAAAATCATCGAAAAATATCCTCACCTAAAAGAAGTTCACGGTTACCAAATGAACGATTTTGGAGCTATTGTGGCTGCAGCTTCATTGGCGCATGATATTGGAAATCCTCCTTTTGGACACTCAGGAGAAAAAGCAATTGGCGAATATTTTTCAATTGGAAATGGTTTGAAATTCAAAGACCAATTAGCTCCAAAAGAATGGCAGGACTTAATTGATTTTGAAGGAAACGCCAATGGGTTTTCAGTTTTAAACAGTTCTCGTCCTGGTGTCGATGGTGGAATTCGACTTTCGTATGCTACCCTTGGTGCTTTTATGAAATATCCAAAAGAAAGTCTGCCTAAAAAACCAACCAAAAATATCGCCGACAAAAAATACGGTTTCTTCCAGACAGACAAAGAATTTTTTCAGGAAGTCGCTGCTGATATGGGAATGATTGCCAATAAAGGCGGAGAAGATATTGGTTTTGAAAGACATCCATTGGCTTACTTGGTAGAAGCAGCCGATGATATTTGTTACACTATTATCGACTTTGAAGACGGAATCAATTTAGGTTTGGTATCAGAGGATTTTGCTTTGGAATATTTAATCAAATTGGTGAAAGACAGTATTGATACTTCAAAATATAAAACGTTAGAAACCAAAGAAGACAGAATCAGTTATTTACGAGCCTTGGCTATTGGTAGTTTAATCAATGATGCCGTAAAAGTTTTTATAGATAACGAAGAAGCGATTATGAAAGGTGAATTTCCTTTTGCTCTGACCGACAAAAGTAAATACAAAGCTCAGATGGATGATATTATCAACATTAGTGTCAAAAATATTTATCAAAGTAGGGAAGTGGTTGAAAAAGAAATAGTTGGCTACCAAATTATCCAGACTTTATTGGACAAATTCATAACTGCGTTCAATAATAAATGTGATGGGAATTTGTCAAATTATGATACTTTGATATTAAAAATGCTGCCTGAAAAACATCAGTTAGTAAAAGAGAATCTTTATGAAAGATTGCTTCATATTTGTCATTTTGTTTCTATGCTTACCGATGGAAATGCTTTGCTGTTTTACAAAACAATTAAAGGCTATTAATTTTATAAAATTAGTTTCAAAAAAAAGAGAGTCCGAAAAGGCTCTCTTTTTTTTATGTTTTAGAATACATATTCAACACCAATTCCAAGAACTTGTTTCAGTTGTACTTTGGCACCTTCATTGACTTTTACGCCATTTTCTTCTTTAATAACATCGATGTCTTCATCATAAACTAAATTGAATCCAACGTTAGCTTTTACATATTGATTGACTTTCAAATAAGAGAAACATTGCCAATCGACATCAATATTACCGAAGTTATGTAAATAGTCGGTGTATAATGTTAAACGATTTTTTAGAACAATATTGGTAAAAATTTCTTTTTCAATATACGAAGTTATAAGGATACCAAGCTCTGTTTTGGATTTTTCACCTTCGGTAATTAAGTTTCCCTGGTCGTCATAAACAGCTTTTTTTACACCATAAGCACCTGAATTGGCTAATGTTTGATCAAGTACCATTGTACTCTTTAAAGTTAAAGGAGACATATATAAATTAAAGTTATAAGGCTTGTAAATGTATTCAGATCCAATACCTAGAAAAGCATAAGCAGGAGCAAATGGTTTCGAAATAGGATCTTCGGTGTTAGGATATTTATAACCATTGGTAAATTGGGTGTTGAAATTGAATTTAGCCGAATGATACCAATTTGAAGAAGGACTGGTTCTTAATCCATAAGTGGAGTTGAGTTTGAATACATCATCCGTTTTTCTAAGTTCAATACCTTCCTGTTTGTTCATCCCATATCTAAAAAGAAGCTCGTTTGACCAAACTTGATAATCGTCTTTGTAATCATATTTAAATTCACCTCTTATTAAACCAGTTATAGCACTTGTACCCCCAGCACTCCAATTCACAAAAGCAATTTCTGAAATATCAATACCTGCAATGTTTTTGTGTTTCCAATGAGAAATGGTGTCAGGTTTAGCTGTTATAATAACATTATTGTTTTCTTTATTAGTTTTTTGGGTAGTAACTGTATCTGCTACACTGGTAATTATCTTAATTTGCGAGAAACCACAAACAGATATAAGTAAAAATAAAACTACAAAGAATTTGTTGAAAAAGGTCATAATAAAAACGGAGTATTTTGGGACGCAAAATAGCTAATTTCAATAACTTGAGAAAATTAATTTTAATCTATCAACGGAAATTTCACAATATTGTTGTAATTCGTCAATTGAACCTTGCTCGATAAATGTATCTGGGATTCCCAAAAGCTGTATTTTGGAATTATAATGATTTGCTGCTGCAAATTCTAAAATTGCACTTCCAAAACCTCCTTTTGTCGCTCCATCTTCAACTGTAATTATTGTTTCAAATTGACTGAAAATAAGGTGTAATTCTTTTTCGTCTAAAGGCTTAACAAAAGCAAAATCATAATGTGCAAAATTTTCTGGATGTTCTATTTTGGCAAGAGCCGAACTAATATTGTTGCCAATAGTTCCAGTTGATAAAATGGCTATTTTTGATCCTTTTTTCAATAGTTTTGCCTTTCCAATTTCGATGGATTCATATTTTCCTAAATATGTTTTCTCCCAATCATAGGTAACGCCTCTTCCACGTGGATAGCGTATCGCAATGGGGTGTTCTAAGCCCAGTTGAACCGTATATAGAATGTTTTGCAAAGCAATTTCATTCAATGGAGCATAAATTATCATATTTGGAATACAGCGCAAATACGCCAAATCGAAAATTCCATGATGTGTTGCTCCATCTTCGCCAACTAAACCAGCTCTGTCCAAACAGAAAATAACTGGTAGATTCTGTAAAGCCACATCGTGAATAACCTGATCATAAGCTCTCTGTAAAAAAGTGGAGTAAATATTGCAATACACAATCATTCCCTGAGTAGCCATTCCTGCTGATAAAGTTACAGCGTGCTGTTCAGCAATTCCCACATCAAAAGCTCGTTTTGGAAAAACATCCATCATGAATTTTAATGAACTTCCAGAAGGCATTGCAGGAGTGATACCAACTATTTTTTCGTTCTTTTTAGCTAAATCTAAAATGGTCAGTCCAAAAACATCTTGGTATTTTGGTGGCAAATGATCTTCTTGCTTCGGAAGAATTTCCCCAGTAGAAGCGTCAAATTTGCCAGGTGCGTGATATTTCACCTGATTTTCTTCGGCCTGAAGCAAACCTTTTCCTTTGGTGGTAATTAGGTGTAAAAATTTTGGACCTTTTATTTTTTGTAAACGTTTCAATTCTTTTATTACAGCAAAAATATCGTTCCCGTCAATTGGTCCTGAATATTCAAAATTCAGTGATTTGATGATATTATTTTTTCTCGGATTTTTTCCTTCTTTTACGGCAGTGAAATAGTTTTTCAAAGCACCAACGCTTGGATCAATTCCGATCGCGTTGTCATTAAGAATTACCAGTAAATTAGCATCGGTAACTCCCGCATGATTCAATCCTTCAAAAGCCATTCCTGAAGCGATTGAAGCATCGCCAATGACTGCTATATGCTGTTTTTCGAAATCGCCTTTTAAATTAGAAGCAATTGCCATTCCCAGTGTGGCGGAAATAGAAGTAGAGGAGTGGCCTACGCCAAAAGCATCATAATTACTTTCGCTTCTTCTTGGGAAACCCGAAATGCCATTCAATTGACGGTTCGTGTGGAAAATTTCTCTTCTTTCAGTCAAAATTTTATGACCATACGCCTGATGTCCTACGTCCCAAATCAAAACATCTTCGGGAGTGTTGAATACATAATGCAAGGCAATCGTGAGTTCAACAACACCAAGGCTGGCACCTAAATGACCTTCTTTTACAGCAACAATTCCAATGATGAAATCACGCAATTCCTGTGCTAATTGCGGAAGTTGGGTTTCATCGAGTTTTCGTAAATCGATTGGATTGTATATGTTTTGAAGTAAATTCTCGGTCATAAAGCAAAGGTACAAATTGAATATCTTAACTCAATGATTTAATCTGAAGATTAATTCCTGCCTCAGTTAACGCCGTTTTAACTTCATTCATCGCTAGTGTACGCACTTCATTTGCATGAGACAAATCTGCAACCCATAGCAAAGTTTTTATATTAACTGCGTATTCACCAAAATCCTGAATAATAACTGTTGGTTTGGGAGATGCCAAAATCTTTTCGTTCTCCGCTAATTTTTCGCTAATAAGTTTACGTACCATTTCTACATCAGTAGCATAAGGCACTCCAATGGTAAATTCAATGCGTCTGCTTCTATCCTGCATCGTCCAATTGATCAAATGTTGCGATAATAAATCGCCGTTGGGAACAATAATGTCTGAACCTTCCGCACTGTGTAATTTACTGGAACGGACACCGATTTCTTTAACCACACCGGATTTATTGCCAATTTCAATTTGGTCTCCAATTTGAATCGGACGTTCAAAAGCTATAATTACACCTGAAACCAAGTTGTTTACAATGTTTTGCAAACCAAAACCAATACCAACTCCCAATGCACCAAGCATAATTGAAAGTTTGTCAATCGGAATACCCGCAGCGGCTACAGCAATAAAAAAACCAATTGTCCAAATTGTTAAACGAATCAATAACATCATCGAATTTAAGCCGCTCCTTTTTCCCGTCGCAGTTGCTTGTTCTTTAAAGAAAAAACTAATAAAACTAGAAATAACGGATGATAGCCAAAGGATAAAGATGAATATTGCAATGCTTAAAAAAGTAAATTTGAAACTTCCAATGCTTCTTGTTTCGTTAAAAAAGTTAGCACAAGAAGTAGTCAGCAATTCATATAAAGTAATATTTCTGGCAAAAGCGATAATAAACACAACTGACGCTAATACCCATAAATACTTTATAAGGCGATGCTGAAGTTCTTCAAAATTGATAAAATCCGAAAATCGGCTAGATTGATAAGCTTCGGTTTGCATATAAACAGCTTCTACAACAATAGTGCAAAATACCTTTAAACTAACCCCTAATACCAGACATTGTGCGGCACTAACTCCAAATATTTTGGCAAGCGATAAGCGTCCAGTCAAATTAAATAATAATGATAAAACGATTTGTACAATGGAGAAAATAATCAAAGCTTTAGTAGCCAAAGAAGGTTCTATACCAACCCATAAATTGGCTTTGTTTCGAATAATTTTAAGGCATAAAAACAATAATAAAATGCCTGCTAAAAATAAAGCCCAACGCTCACCAAATGCGGAATCAAGTAAAATGTCATCTACGGCATAAAAAATCCAGATAGCAAATAAAGTAAACCACATCATCTTAGCCTGCTGGGTTAAAAAAGGTATAATCAAAAAGCATAGCAATACAAGGCGTATAAATTCTATGGTATGCATAAGAGACATTGTGGGATTTCCAAACAGAAAAGGGATGTAGGTAAACAAACCAAATAACGATCCAACAACAACACTTTTGTTCAAAAATTTCACTTGCGATAAAATGGATTCTGAGTCTGGTAGTTTTTTAATCCTGCGTTTATTTGATGTCATCCAAGCGGTTATGCAGGCAAATATCAAAAGGCTTAATACTATAATTTTTATTTTACCGCTCAAATAAATCACTAAAATTTTCCCCGAACGTTGCAGTGCTTTTATGACATTGTCAAAAAAGGAATTCTCGTATTCATTTGTCTTTGTTGAAAAAAGAGGAGATTCTTCTTTTGACCACATATTTATTTTTTTTGAAATGGATAAATAAACCATATCCGAAGATAAATCTTGGGTTTGAAATAAATTAATCGAAACTCGGCTGGTCAATAAATTTAGTTTAGCCAAGGTCTTTTTTTGTAATTTATTGAGTTGTTTGGCCTCCGTTAATACATCTGTCAGTTGTGTTTTTAATATAGAATCTTCTATTTGAATATGTAATTCGGGATCATTTAGGATTTTTTTTAATTCCCCATTCTTTTTGGTTAAGTCATCACTGTAGCCAGAGACAATCGTTTTGTAAGAAGCTAAATTATCGGATATTTCTTTTAGTAAAATAACAGAACTGTTAAGGCTTCGTAAATTGGCATTTTTTCCTCGCTTTTCGAATCGTTTCTTAAAACCCTTTATCCTTCTTTCGATATCAGGCAAAGCGTTTTCAATAGCAGAAACATCATAACCTCTTTGAAGCAAAAATCGGCTTCTGTCTATAGTAAAATTGTAGGTTTCAATTTTACCAATTAACATAGGTACTTTACTTTCGTCTAGTTCAGTTGTTGTAATAGTTTTAGCTTCTTGTTTTGGCTGGGCTACTACTTTTGGAGAAACCAGCAAAACAATTGAACAAAGAAATATGGTGACAGTATTTTTTAAAAAGTCTCTTAAAAACATATAAGTAAGAATATAAGTTTAACCATTGAAATCAATAAAAACTAATAGGAAATTCAAAGTTATCATTTAAAAATTGATATTTTAATATTGAATTGATTTATGCTTTTATTTTTTAAGTTTAAGAATAAAAGCTGTCTAATATAAAACGTACAAATTGAATGCTTATTTTTGCAATTATGGGAAACCCTTTCACCGACGAATATTTTGTAACTTTGAAGTAAATCTAGATAATAATGAATGTAGAAGCGCAACGTAGAAATATTGTACATCGAATATTAGATATTGAAAATGTACAATTACTGAATAAAATAGAAGAGTTGCTCAATGGTGATATTTATGCTTATTCAACTGACGGAAAACCATTATCGGTGAAAGAATATGAAAATCATTTGAATGATATTATGAAACTTTCTGATGCTGGAGAAATTGGCTATTCTACAGAAGAAGCAAGGAATAAAATCAAGAGAAAATGAAGCCGGTCGTTTGGTCAAAAAATGCAATAGAATCTATTCAAAATAGTTACGATTATATTTATTCTAAAAGTCCACAAAATGCTGATTTAGTTATTGAAACCTTGTTTGATTTAGGTGAAAAACTAAATTTATTTCCAGAAAAAAATCCAATAGAACCTTTGTTTAAATCTAATGAAATTAGATTCTTTCCTAAATGGTATTTTAAAATAGTTTATAGAATTGAAGCAGAAAGAATTTATATTCTTGATGTTTTTTCAACTTCTCAAGATTCTAAAAATTATAAATTATAGTTTGTAATTATTTAATAGTATTCAAAACCGCATGGAAAACCCTTTCACCGACGAATATTTTATGAGAAAAGCTTTGCAAGAAGCTGAAATGGCTTTTGAAAAAGGCGAAATCCCAGTCGGAGCAGTTATCGTCGTTGCTGATAAAGTAATCGCAAGAAGTCATAATTTGACTGAATTGCTGAATGATGTTACTGCTCATGCCGAAATGCAGTCCATTACCGCTGCCGCTAATTTTTTAGGCGGGAAATACCTGAAAGATTGTACTCTTTATGTGACTTTGGAACCTTGCCAAATGTGCGCCGGCGCTTTATATTGGAGTCAGATTTCAAAAATCGTTTTTGGCGCTCGTGATGAACAACGTGGTTTTATGACAATGGGGACTAAATTACATCCCAAAACTACTGTAGTTTCTGGGGTTTTGGCCAATGAAGCGGGCGATTTAATGAAGCGTTTTTTTGTAGAGAGAAGAAAGTAATTTTTTTGTGTTATTTTAATTATATTTAAAGGATGTTTTACTTTAAATTATAAAAAATGACAGAGAGAATTAAATCTACTTTAATCATAAGTCTTGCACTTATCATTATTGCTTTTGTTTTGGGTGGGGCATTTAAAAACAGAAATGAAAATTTAGATTCCATTTCTGTTATTGGTTTAGGCACAAAAGACTTTGTTTCTGATGAAATTCTTTGGTCGGCCAATTTTACTGTCAAAAGTATGGATATAAAAGAAGCTTATTCCAAAATTATTTCAGACCAAAAAATCATTGCCGACTTTTTTATTAGAAAAGGTTTTAAATCAAATGAATTTACATTTGCAGCAATTAATTTTACCAAGAAATTTAGAGAAGTTAAAACAGAAAGGACTGACAATACTTTTCAATATGAACAGGTTTTTGATGGTTATGAAGCTTCTCAAACCATTACATTTTCCGCTAAAAAAAATCCTGATTTAATGAAGAGAATAGAAGATGTTTCAAATAAAACTTCCGAATTAATCAATTCAGGGATAGAACTAACTTCTAATACAACTCAATATACCTATTCGGGATTGTCAAGTTTAAAACAAAGTTTAATCGAAAAAGCAACCAAAGATGCGAACGAAAGAGCTTCTAAAATTGTAAAAACGGCAAGTGGAAAACTTGGGAAATTGAAAACGGCAAGTATGGGGGTTTTTCAAATTACAGGGCAAGGTTCTACCGAAGAAGATAGTTATGGAGGGATTAACGACATTTATAGTAAAAATAAAACTGCTAGAATTACAGTTCGATTAGGATATCAATTAAATTAGTTTTTCAAAAAAAAGCCACAAAAAAACCGCCAATCTCACGAAAGGCGGTTTTGTTTTATTCTTGGATAACATTTCCTTTTTTATCATAGAAATGGTATTCTAAATACGTGTAAGCGTCACGTGGTATGATTTTTACCCATTTTTTGTGTTCAAAAAACCATTTTGAACGCAATGATGGAAAACCTTTACTGAGGTAAGCAGCCACAAATGGATGTACATTAAGTACAACTTTATTGTGGGTTTTTAAAACTCTTTCCAGATCGGAAGTAATTCTGTCAATGATCGAAATAGGAGCTTCAATTTCACCATTTTCATTGTTTGGATCTTCTTCTCTTGTTTTTATATTAACTTCTGGTCTTACTCTTTGTCTTGTGATTTGGACAAGTCCAAATTTACTAGGAGGTAAGATCTTGTGTTTCGCTTTATCATCACTCATTTCTTCCCTCAGGAAGTCGAATAAGATCTTACGATTTTCGGGATTAGACATATCGATAAAATCAACTACGATGATTCCGCCCATATCGCGAAGACGCAATTGTCTTGCTATTTCGGCTGCTGCAATCATATTGACTTCCATGGCTGTATCCTCTTGATTGGTAGCTTTATTGGAACGGTTTCCGCTATTTACGTCTATAACGTGTAAAGCTTCTGTGTGTTCAATAATTAGATAAGCTCCTTTACTCATGGAAACAGTTTTTCCAAATGAAGTCTTGATTTGTCTCTCTATGTTGTATTTCTCAAAAATAGGAGTGTCTTTAGACTGATAGAACTTAACAATTGATTGTTTGGACGGTGCAATTTCCTGCACATAATCCTTTGTTTGGTGAAACAACTCTTCATCATCAATCTGAATACCGCTAAAGGTATCATTAAATACATCTCTTAATATCGAAGAAGCTCTATTAAGCTCTCCTAATATTTTTGATGGATGATGAGCAGTTGGTAATTTTTTACACATTGCATTCCATCTGCTAAGCAGGTTCTGCAAATCTTTTTCTAATTCTACTGTACTTTTGCCTTCGGCTACTGTGCGAACAATAACGCCAAATCCTTTTGGTTTGACTGATTGTACAAGACGTTTCAAGCGTTCCTTTTCTTTTTTGTCTTCTATTTTTTGTGATATAGAAACTCTGTCAGAAAACGGAACCAAAACTATATATCTTCCTGCGAGAGAAAGCTCTGCGCTTAATCTCGGACCCTTGGTTGATATTGGTTCTTTGACGACTTGTACCAAAACAGATTGATTGGCACTAATTACATCTGTAATAGTACCGTCTTTATCTATTTCTTTTTCAAACTGAAAGGTTTTAAGGGAGAAATCTTTTAATTTACCTGCGCTTACAAGTTTTATGAATTTCAGTTGGGAAGTTAGGTTAGGGCCTAAATCGTGATAATGTAAAAAGGCATCTTTCTCGAAGCCAACATTTACAAAAGCAGCGTTAAGTCCGGCAACAGGTTTCCTTATTTTGGCAATAAAAATATCGCCTACCTGGAAGTTGCTTTTCTCTTCTTCTTTGTGTAATTCAATTAGTTTTCCATCTTTTAATAAGGCAAAATCTACGAAATCAGAACTAGATCGAATGATTAATTCTTTATTCATTTGTAAATTTTTATCCGAACTTTGAGTTTGTTGTTAGTTGTTTATAGTTAGCTGTTTACGTAAACTATCAACTATAAAACCATCAACCATAAACTTTTCAGCAAGGATGGATTAAACAATATTTGAACAGGTTTGTTTACCCGGTGAAAATTAGTTTGTAGTTAGCAGTTTTTGTTTTGCAGTAAACTAGATACTAAAAAACTGAACACTAAATTACTAATCTTCGATTTCAATGAACTTAAAAAAGAAAAAAGTAGTTTAAAACTACTTTTTCTTTTTGTGACGGTTAGCTCTCGCTCTTTTTTTGCGTTTGTGCGTCGCTACCTTATGTCTCTTTCTTTTTTTACCACTTGGCATATCTAATAGATTTTATAATTAATTAATAGTGTTATTTTGCTTCGTTGTTCACTTTTACACCTTCAACAAAAACTTTCGCAGGTTTGAACGCAGGAATGTTGTGTGCAGGGATTTTGATAGTGGTATTTTTGGAAATGTTTCTTCCAGTTTTTTCAGCTCTTGTTTTAACGATAAAACTTCCGAAACCTCTTAGGTAAACATTGTCACCAGTTTCAAGAGAGTTTTTTACTTCGTTCATAAAAGTCTCTACGGTTGCTTGTACATCCCCTTTTTCAAGACCTAATTTTTCTGAAATCTTCGCTACGATATCTGCTTTCGTCATTTTCTTTCCTTTTTAATATGTTCTAATAGTTTTTTTGAGTTTGCAAATATATGAATTTAAAAAAGAATAAATCAACCTAAATCGTTAAATTTTAATTACATAAACAATTACTTTTGTTTTTTAAAATTTTGATATGCAATTTTCTAATAAGCTTATTAACTGGTATTTACAAAACAAAAGAGATCTGCCATGGCGAAAAATGAGTGATCCATACCCTATTTGGCTGTCAGAAATTATGCTTCAACAGACAAGAGTGGCGCAGGGAATGCCTTATTTTTTGTCTTTTACCAATGCTTTTCCGACAGTTTTTGATTTGGCAAATGCCAATGAAGAACAGGTTTTGAAACTTTGGCAAGGATTAGGCTATTATTCGCGTGCTCGGAATCTGCATAAAACCGCTCAAATTGTCGCCAACGAAATGAACGGTATTTTTCCAGATAATTATAAGGACTTACTAAAACTAAAAGGTATTGGCGAATATACCGCCGCCGCCATCGCTTCTTTCTCCTATAATGAATGTGTTCCTGTAGTTGATGGTAATGTGTTTCGGGTGCTTTCGCGTTATTTTGACATTGAAACCGATATTGCTCAGGCTTCCGCCAAAAAGGAATTTGCAGCTTTGGCTTCCGAACTCATGCCTAAAGATAATCCTGCACAATTCAACCAAGCAATAATGGAGTTTGGTGCACTTCAATGCGTTCCAAAAAATCCTGATTGTACAATTTGTGTCTTTAATGATAGTTGTGCTGCTTTGCAAAAAAAGAAAGTCGATCAATTGCCGGTAAAATCCAAAAAACTCAAAGTCCGAAATCGCTACTTTAATTATATAGTAGCCATTGATGATTTAGAAAATACTATTATTCAGAAACGCACCGCCAAAGGAATCTGGCACAATTTATATGAATTCCCTTTGATTGAAACTGAAAAAGTAGAAGATTTTGAAATCATTGCTCAGCAAATTCCGCAACATTTCCCGAAAGAAAACAAAGTGCTTAGTCTTCTAGAATATCATCCCGAAATTATTATTCATAAGCTTTCTCATCAACATTTGCACATCAAATTTTGGAAGGCAAATTTAAAGGGGAAGCTAGAAAACGGAATCAATCTTGAGACTCTCAAAACCTTTCCGTTTCCTATAGTGATCCATAATTTTATAGAAGATAAATTATAAAATCATTTGGGGGTAACCCAATACAGTCATGAGGCCTATTCATAGGAACGAGTATTCGGCCTCATAACTGTATTGGGTCGGGCTATACGCGCTACTTCGGTAGCTTGCTGCTATCCCTTACCCAAATAAAAAGGAAGTTTAGTGTTTAAAATATTTTCTTTCCTATAAATATTTTAAATAGCATTGTTTTTGAGTTGATGGTTTTGTTTTTTTGCCAGTTTCAATAAAAGTATTTTTCAAAAAATAACGTATCTTTGATAGAAATACCACACAATCATGAATGGAACATTAAATAAAGTGATGCTTATAGGTTATCTGGGTGACGATATCAAAATGCATTATTTTGATGGCGGAAACTGCATTGGAAGATTTCAATTGGCAACACATGAAGTCTATGTCAATAAAACGACCAACGAAAAAATCACTTCTACCGAATGGCATAATTTGGTAGTGCGTAATAAAGCAGCTGAAATTTGTGAAAAGTATCTTTCTAAAGGAGATAAAATTTATGTAGAGGGACGCATCAAATCCAGACAATGGCAAGCGGAGGATGGAACAATCAAACACACGATGGAAATTCAGGTAACTGAGTTTACCTTTTTGACCACCAAAAAAGAAACTGAGGGTAATAAAACATTAAATTCTTCTGAATCCACAAAAAGTACTAACTTTGACTCTCAGAATAACGGTTTGCCAGTCAATGATTTGCCGTTTTAATTGTTTAACTAATTTATACGAATTTGGACCCAGAGCCCAGTTTAGAGATCACTTATCAAGTTGATTTTACCTTATTATTCGGTTTTATCGGAATTATTATTTTGTTGTTTTGCTCCGCAATAGTTTCAGGTGCCGAAGTAGCTTTGTTTTCTATGTCGCCAAAAGAAGTGGAGGACTCCATTTTAAAGAATAATTCAAAAGGGAAAATTATTGCCCAGCTTTTAGAAAAGCCCAAAAAATTATTAGCCACTTTACTCGTAGCCAATAATTTTATCAATATCGGAGTAGTAATTTTGTTCTTTTTTGTCGGCAAAGATATTTTTGCTGTCATAAAATCTCCCGTTTTAAAATTTATTATCGAAGTCATTTTAGTGACTTTTCTATTGTTGCTTTTTGGTGAAGTTTTGCCAAAAGTTTACGCTAGCAGAAACAATATAAAATTTGCTCAATTTATTGCTTATCCGATTTCTGGATTAGATAAAATTCTTTCGCCTATAAGTATTCCTATGCGTTCGATTACGATCTATTTGCAAAATAAATTAGGGAAACAAAAAACGAATTTCTCGGTTGATCAACTTTCGCAAGCTTTAGAGTTGACTTCGACTGACGAAACTTCAACGGATGAGCAAAAAATTCTGGAAGGAATTGTTTCTTTTGGAAATACAGATACGAAGCAAGTAATGAGTCCAAGGATTGATGTTTTTGCCCTGGAAATAACCGAATCATTTTCGTCAATTTATCCAAAAATCATTGAAAAAGGATTTTCAAGAATTCCAGTTTATAGAGATAATATTGATCAAATAGAAGGTGTTTTGTTTATCAAAGATTTGTTGCCTTATATTAATGACATAGAATTTGATTGGACCACTTTGATAAGAGAAGCTTTTTTTGTTCCTGAAAATAAAAAACTAGATGATTTGCTCAAAGACTTTCAAAATATGAAAAGCCATTTGGCTGTTGTGGTAGATGAATATGGTGGCACCTCAGGTTTGGTTTCGTTAGAAGATGTGATTGAGGAAATTGTTGGTGATATCAGTGATGAATTCGATGATGCGCCGATAAATTTTTCTAAGATAGATGATAGAAATTATGTTTTTGAAGGTAAAATAAATCTAAAAGATTTCTACAGAATTATTGATGTTGATGAGGATCTGTTCGAAGAACAAAAAGGAGAGGCCGAAACATTGGCAGGATTTATTTTGGAATTATTAGGTAATTTTCCAAAAAAAGGGCAGAAAATAATTTTTGAAAACTGTACGTTTGTCATCGAATCTGTAGATCAAAAAAGGGTCAAACAAATTAAAGTAACAATAGAATAATTCTCTTTAAGCCTTCTTGTGGAAGGTTATGTTAAAAATAAATTGAAATGCTTAAAAAAATTACCGTTCTAGTACTGTTTTTTACTTTCTTCCTGACAGTCGTTGGATGTAAAAACGATGTTTTTCCGAAACCGTCAAGTTATTTGCGACTGGATTATCCTGAAGCAGAATATGCGGCTTTCAAAGGTCATTGTCCTTTTGAATTTGAAATGAATACCAAAGCAATTATCAAAGAAGATAAAGATTGCGGATATTCTATAACCTACCCGAAGATGAAGGCAACCATTTATCTTACTTATAAACCTGTAAATAGTAATATAAAGAATTTGCTTAGAGATGCTCAAAAATTAACCTATGAGCATGTTATTAAAGCGGATGATATATTGGAACAGCCTTTCATAAACCCTGATAAAAAAGTGTATGGAATGTTTTATCAAGTTGATGGAAATGCAGCTACCAATTCACAATTTTATGTTACCGATAGTATCAAGCATTTTGTTACAGGTTCTGTTTATTTTTATGCTAAACCTAATTTTGACTCGATTATGCCAGCAGCGAGTTATATTAAAAACGATATGCAACGTCTGATGGAAACCTTGAAATGGAAGTAGTTTTTTAGATTTCAGAACGCAGTCAACAGTCATTGTGAGGAACGAAGCAATCATATTTAGTGTTTCTCAAATAAAAGGCTGATGTCTTTTTTGCCGAAATTGCATTTACTATAAGAAGACTTAAAACAAGAAAAGCTGTTCATCATGAACAGCTTTTCTTGTTTTTGTATAATTTTGAAATGGCTTTGCCGAGGGAGATTGCTTCGTTCCTCATATTTCTAAATAGTAAATTGTATATCGTAAATCGTAATTTAAAATTACGACTTCATATTTGATACTTTGTATGTTTTTCCGTCTCCTGTGTCTTGAACGACTTTTGTTAGACTTTCCGGAGTTTGAACTGTTTTGTCAAAAGTTACAGTGGCTAGTTTCTTGTCAAAATCCACTTTGGCGGTTTGTACTCCGTCAAGTGCGGTTAATTCTTCTTGGATTGTTTTGGCACAACCAATAGCGCAAGTCATTCCTTCAATAGTGAAACTTGTAGTTTGAAGATTTTCAGCAGCAATCTCTTTTTTAACTGTTGGCACAGCAGTTTCTGTTGAAGCAGATGCTACTTCTGCTTTGTTTTCTTTACAACTTGTAAATAGTAAGCCTGAAAGAGCTATTATAGCGATTGATTTTGTGAAATTCATTATGTTGAAATTTTGATTAATTTAGGTTTCAATTATTTGTTGCAAAAATAATTAAAATTAAAGATGTAAAAGCTAAAATTATTACAAATTTGCATCAAAATCGGATTTATGATGGCGAAGCAATTAAAATGGATATATTTGGCGGTCCTTTCCTTAATATGGGGGAGTTCTTTTATTTTGATAAAAAAAGGATTAGTAGGGTTAACGGCTTTTCAATTGGGGTCCCTGCGAATTATTTTTGCAGCCCTCTTTCTGTTTTTAATAGGATTTAAAAGCCTTAGTAAAATTCAGAAACATCAATGGAAATTTATTGTATTGACCTCTTTGTTCGGAACTTTTATTCCAGCATATCTTTTTGCAATTGCTGAAACACAAATTGACAGTTCGATCACTGCGATTTTGAATTCTTTGACACCGCTAAATGCCTTGATTTTAGGAGCTGCTTTTTTTGGGATTACTTTTCATAAAAATCAGATATGGGGAGTAATTATTGGTCTTTTTGGAAGTTTGCTCCTGGTTTTTAACGGAGCTATTAATCACCCGGAGCAGAATTATTATTATGCTATTTTGGTTTTGATAGCCTCGATTTGTTATGCGACCAATGTGAATCTGATTAAGAGATATTTGTCTGATTTGACTTCTTTGAGTATTACTACGGGTAATTTTTTGGTTTTGCTTTTTCCTGCTTTGGGAATTTTATTTTTTTCTGATTTTTTTGAAGTTGTTCGTGTTGAAAAAGTACAACATTCGCTTTGGTATATTTTAATTTTAGGCATTGTAGGGACTGGAATTGCAAATGTTATTTTCTTCAAATTGATTCATCTTTCATCGCCAGTTTTTGCAACATCGGTTACTTATTTGATCCCGATTGTGGCTTTCTTTTGGGGATTGTTGGATAATGAAACGCTAACATTTGTGCAATGTATTGGTGCTTTTGTGATTTTGGGAGGTGTTTATTTATCTGCTAAAAGGTAGTTTTATAGTGAAATGTTGTCGGTTTCCTGTAGCCTGCGTGAGGGATAGAAGCTGGCTACCGAAGTAGCGCGAATAGCCCGACAGCATTAGAGAAAGGGGCCGAATAAGCGGTTTCTATATTGGGCCCCTTTCTCTAATGGTGGCACGCCCTAATGATTTTACCTTAGATATAAAGCAAAAAAAGACTGCCGATTAAGGCAGTCTTTTATGATTTATGGAGGGTTTCAATTATAGAAAATCGCTGTCTTTTACACCTTCGTTAATTGTGATTTCAGAAATCTTGATATTCAGTTCGATACCTACATTTTGGATAATGTTGTATGGAACTTTTACATTTTTGACTTCTCTGTAATCATCAAAATTAGTGGTAACGGTCATTGTTTTCCCGCCTTGATCTATGGTTTTAGATTCGGCTAGTTTTAGACCTGTTTTGGTGTCGTAGAAAAATGTGTTTTTCCCGTTTTTGATAGCAAAAGCGTCATTCCCGTTGATGGTTTCAATGCGATCAATGGTAAGAGCTGGATTTTTTAATAAAAGTACTTCTTCAAATGGAGTAGCTGATGCTTTCATTTCGGCTAATTCTGCTCCTTGAAAGTCCTTGCGTTGTCCTTGCTGTACGGCGTAAGCACCCTTTTGATTGATAACTTGTTTCATGATACTCATTGGTCCCATGGCGATTTCGACTAATGAGTTTCCTTTGGTGTCAATTTTTGATGTAAAAGTTAGCGGAGCTGGCGCTTGTGGGACAGAAGTAGAACCAGTCATTGAGATGGTTTTTACAGCTGATACTGCTTTTGTTCCTCCAATCGCTTTGATGTAGTTTTCAAATACATTTTTGGCAGTGATACCTGCTGGAATTTCTTTTTTCAAAACTGGTTTTTCCAACGGTGTGCCGTATTTGTCAAAATAGAACATCGGAATGTTTAGTTTTTCTAATCCAGGAGCGATTTCAGATCCTTTACCAGCAATTATAATTCTGATATTGTCAATCAAAAAGTATTTGTTGGCTACACGTAATACATCATCTGCAGTTACAGAATTGATAGTTTGAATGTATTTTTCGTAAAAATCAGCTGGAAGTTTTTCTGTTTCTATATTCAATGCGTATCGAGCTACAGATTGTGGCTTTTCAACTTGCATTACAAATCTTCCGATATAGCCGGCTTTAACCGTTTTTAGCACTTCGTCAGTTACTTTTTCGGTTCTTATTCTTTTTATTTCTTTGACAAATTCTGCTACTGCGCTATCTGTAACGGCATTTCTCACAGCAGATTTTGCGAAGAATTTTGTAGTGTATTTTCCAGCTCCGATGCTTGATCTGGCACCGTAGGTCCAAGCGTGCTTTTCGCGTAAATTCATATTCAAATAACTGTTGAAATCTCCACCAAGGATTTGGTTGGCAATAACAGCAGGGAAAAAGTCAGGATCACCCATTTTTAAATTCACTGTGTTGACCAAGGTGATTTCAGATTGAACAGCATTAGGGACATCAACCAAATTGATTTGTAGATTGGAAACATTTACTGGTGTATCGTATGAATTTTTTGGAGCACTTCTTTTTTCCCAAGAACCAAATAGTTTCTCTACAGCTGCTTTTACATTGCTGTATTTTATATCTCCTATGATTACCAAATAAGCATTTTCAGGAATGAAGTAATTGTGGTAATTGGCTTCGACATCAGCAAGGGTAATATTGTTTAATGTTGCTTCGGTCATGTATTCACCTGAAGGATGGTTTTTTCCAAAAGCTAAAGCATCAACCACGCGATTGGCAATTGCGGGAACGCTTTTTTCATCGGCTTTCATGCCTTCAATTAATTTGGCTTTTTCTTTGTCAAATTCTTCTTGAGTAAAATTAGGGTTTAAAGCACCTTCTGCCATTAATTCTAAAACTCTTCCGCTATATTTTGAAAGCGAATTTGCAGTTGCCCCTTGAGAACTAAAATTGATGTCGGCTCCCAAAAAGTCTATTTCCTCGTTGAACGCATTTTTTGTTATTTTTTTGCTTCCGTTTCCAATTAGATTACTGGTTAATTCATCTACTCCTTTTTTGTTTCCTTCGGCAAATGGTGCATTGTCAAGGGTTAAGTTGAATGAAACTCGAGGTAATTTATGGTTTTCAACGACCAATACCTTCATGCCGTTTGATAAAACAAAGGTTTGAGGTTTCTTGATATTGATTGTAGGTGATTTTCCGGGCTTAGGTTGCGTGCGATCTTGTGCTTGCATAATTCCTGTTACTAACAAAAGGATGAATACTATAGTTGTTTTTTTCATGATATCGGTTTCTTTAATTAAGAGGTTTCGCTTTGGCAGGGATATAATCTAAAAGTAAACGTTGATTTGGATTTAGGTATTTTTTTGCTACCTCTCTTATTTCTTCACGTGTGATAGAATGATACAGTTCGATTTCTGTATTAATTAGGTTTACATCTTTGTATAATAGATAATAGGACGCAAGATTGTTAGCGATTCCTTCTATAGTAGAGTTAGTATTTACAAAGTTATTGTCGAATTTGTTTTGTAATTTTTGATAATCATTTTCAGAAATTAAGTCAGTTTGAATTTTTACAATTTCTTCGTCAATTTCTTTCAATATATCTGTGGTTGTGAAGTTGGCCATTGGCAAGCCATATAGGATATACATTCCGTAATCTTCTTGGCTAAAACCTACAGCTCCAATTTGTAAAGCCATTTTTTTCTCATCTACCACTTTTTTGTAAAGTTTAGAACTTTTTCCGTCACTTAAATAGGTAGAAATTAAATCCAATACTCTTGCATCTCTGCTTTTCATAGATGGAGTACGGTAGCTAGCAACCAACATCGGGATTTGAATGTTTGGATCTTCATAAGTTGCTTTTATGGTTTGAGTGATAGGCTCTTCTGTGTAAGTTTTTTTAGGAGTTACTTCGCCTTTAGCAATTGGTCCAAAATATTTCTGAATCCATTCTTTGGCTTGCTTTTTTTCAAAATCTCCTGCAACAACTAGAACTGCGTTATTCGGTAAATAAAACTTTTTGTTGAATGCCTGAAATTCTTCCAAAGTGGCAGCATCTAAATCTTTCATCGATCCAATGGTTGTCCATCGATACGGATGATTTTTGAACATATTTTGTTTTACAGCAGCGAGAATGTTTCCATAAGGACGGTTGTCGTAACTGGTTCTTTTTTCTTCTTTTACTACTTCGTTTTGTGTATCGACACCAATTTTGTTGATAATAGGATGCATTAATCTTTCTGATTCCATCCAAAGGCCCAATTCTAAATTGTTTGATGGGAAAATTTCGTAGTAATACGTTCTGTCGTCAGTAGTATTGGCGTTGTTTGTACCACCATTTGAAGTAACAATTTTAAACCATTCTCCTCTTTTGATATTTTCTGTGCCTTCAAATAATAGATGTTCGAAAAAGTGGGCAAAACCAGTGCGATCTGGGCTTTCGTCTTTTGCGCCAACATGATACATCACAGATGTAATTACAACAGGAGCCGAAGCGTCATGGTGCAAAATAACATGTAGCCCATTGTCTAAATCGTATTCTTCGAAAGCTACTTTTTGGGCAGAAGCAACTCCTCCTAGCATTAATGCAGCACTTAACATCATTATTGATTTTTTCATAAAGATTAGTAATTTATTACCTATTTGTAATGTTCTTTGTTGTTTCGTTACAACAAAAATACTTTTTATTTTATAATACGTAAGTAAATTCAGTACGAATAATGTCTTTGTTTTGATTTGTTTTTAAAAGATAACTAATTCATATGCAGTGTAAAATGAATCAATAAAGAGCTGTTGAATATTTTCTTTGCAAAGAATTGCAGGGTAAATATTTAATTGTATATTTGCATCCTTAAAAATTATTAAAACAATTCAGTATGTATGCAATCGTAGAGATAGCAGGGCAACAGTTTAAAGTAAGCAAAGACCTAAAGGTTTACGTTCACCGTTTAGCAAATGAAGAAGGATCAAAAGTTTCTTTTGATAAAGTTTATTTGGTAGATGATAACGGATCAATCACAATAGGCGCCCCAGCTATAGAAGGTGCTTCAGTAGAAGCTAAAGTGTTACAACACTTAAAAGGTGATAAAGTTATCGTTTTCAAAAAGAAAAGAAGAAAAGGATACAAAAAAAGAAACGGTCACAGACAGTATCTTACTCAAATTGTAATTGAAGGTATTACTGCAGGTGGAACAGCTAAAAAAGCAGCAGCTCCGAAAAAAGCAGCAGTTGAAGCAGCTACTGAAGAAGTAGAAGCAGCTCCAAAAGCTAAAAAAGCAGCTCCAAAAGCTAAAAAAGAAGACACAAAAGAATAATAACAAAATAAACTAATACGTCATGGCTCACAAGAAAGGTGTCGGTAGTTCGAAGAATGGTAGAGAATCAGAATCAAAACGTTTAGGCGTTAAGATTTTTGGTGGTCAAGCTGCTATTGCTGGGAACATCATCGTAAGACAAAGAGGTTCAAAGCATAATCCAGGTGAAAACGTTTACATTAGTAAAGATCATACTTTACATGCAAAAGTTGATGGAGTTGTTTTATTCCAAAAGAAAAGAGATAATAAATCTTATGTTTCTATACTTCCATTCGAAGCATAATCATAAAGATTCTATATTTTATAAAACCCGTTTCCAAAAGGAACGGGTTTTTTATGTTATACGTATGACTAACTTTTTTTGGCTTAGTCAATATTTATCGGAGTAGAAGATTAAAAAATTTGCAGCAGACAATATTCTGGTAAAAAAGAACCTGTGTGAGAATGCTTTTTTATTTGCGTAAGTGTTTTAAGAACCGTGAAAATAGGTTTAGTTGTAGATATGAAGTACATCTCCGTTTACTTGTACTCTGTATTGTTTCATAGCGTAAGGTTGGTCTCCGTTAGTCGCTTGGCCTGTAAAGAGAAGGTACTCTTTATTGTCACATGCGCAAACGGCATAAATATCTTTGATGGTCATGGTCGAACAGCTACTTAATTCCTGATTAGGACAAGCGGCATCAAAAGCATTGTAAATCCCATTACCAGCATTGAAAACGATTATGCCTTTTGCACCCGCATCAGCATAATAGACTGCATTGCTGGGACTTTTGAGATTTGAATAAAGTGGTAAATTCATGTTGAGATCTACAGAAAAACTATAATTAGGGATGTATGGATTTTTATTGGAGTTTTCGTTATTACTACATCCAACGAAAAAAAGCGATATAACAATTATCAAAAAGTATTTTTTCATTATTTATAAATTAAGGCTAAAGTATTAGTGAAACAAATTTAAATTATTTAACTTTGAATTTGTTATGATTAACATTAAATTGTAAACTAAAAGTAAAAATATAGTATCTTTGTGGAAAGAAATCCCGTCCTGATGGGATTTTTTCTATTTTATATAAATGACGAAATTATGAGCGCAATATCGTATTACACAGCGGAAGGGTTAAAAAAATTAAGAGAAGAATTAGATTATTTAAAAAGCGTGATGCGTCCAAAAGCATCTCAAGATATAGCAGACGCAAGAGATAAAGGAGATTTGTCTGAAAATGCAGAATATGATGCAGCTAAAGAAGCTCAAGGAATGCTGGAGATGAGAATTGCAAAATTGGAAGAAATTCATGCTAATGCAAGATTGATAGATGAGTCTAATTTGGACTTGTCTAAAGTTTTGGTTTTATCACAAGTTAAAATCAAAAATCAAACCAATGGTATGGAAATGAAATACACTTTGGTTGCCGAGAGTGAAGCTGATTTGAAAACGGGTAAAATATCTGTTACTTCTCCAATTGGAAAAGGATTGTTAGGTAAAAAAGTAGGAGAGGTTGCTGAAATCACAGTGCCTAATGGTGTTTTGAAATTCGAAATTTTAGAAATTTCAAGAGAGTAATAATTAGTAATCAGTTGGCAGTTTTTAGCTAGCAGATTAACTTTATTCAAAAATCTAAATTAATATGAGTTCCATATTTACCAAAATCGTAAAAGGAGAAATTCCATGTTATAAAGTGGCTGAGGATGAAAATTTCTTAGCTTTTTTGGATATAAATCCTAATGCAAAAGGACATACTCTTTGTATTCCTAAGCAAGAAATTGACAAGCTTTTTGATATTGAAGATGATTTGTATCTTGGATTGATGGCATTTTCTAAAAAAGTAGCCATTGCACTAGAGAAAACGGTTCCTTGTTTGAGAGTAGGTGTGGCAGTAATTGGGATTGATGTTCCTCATGCACACGTTCATCTGATTCCATTTAACCAAATGGTTGAAATGACTTTCAAGCATAAAGTAAGTTTGACAAAAGAGGAGTTTGAAGCTTTGGCAAAAAGCATTCAGGCAAATTTGTAAAAATATAAAATTTGAAAAACACGAATCTTTTAACTGTAAATTAAAGGGTTCGTGTTTTTTTACGCCTTTGAGATGTAGAGATGCACTGCAGTGCGCCTCTACCTGGTATAATTAGAACAAAAAAGGGATTTCAATTAATTTGAAATCCCTTTTTTGTTCTATTTTTAAAGGCTGTTATTTTTTAACTAAACTGACTAGATATAACAGAATCCAAGCTCCCACAGCCGAAATAATGATTTGCCAAAGCAGACTTCCGCCGCCTATTCCTAACATACTAGCTAGCCAACCGCCAAAAAAGCCACCTAATATTCCAACAACAATATTACCTAATAAACCAAAGCCGCTACCTTTCCAAAGCTGTCCAGCGAGCCATCCAGAAACGGCACCAATTAAAAGAAAATACAAAAAGCCCATAAGTTATTGTTTTAAAGTTAATTAGTTAAAAGTAATGAAAATGTTCATTTAAAATATAGTAAATCAGCTTTTTAGAAATATAATTTGCATGGTTGTTCCTTTTCCTATTTCAGAATGGAGCACTTTCACAGTACCCTTATGGTATTCTTCAACGATTCTTTTGGTCAACGAAAGCCCTAGTCCCCAGCCTCTTTTTTTGGTAGTATAACCAGTTTCAAAAATACGTTGAAACTCCTTTTTAGGAATTCCGCTTCCAGTATCTATTACATTTATTTTGATGTGCTTGTTATCTTCTTCAATTTGCAACGATAATTTTCCTCTACCTTTCATTGCATCGATAGCATTTTTCATCAGATTTTCTATAGTCCAACTGTGCAAAGTTGGATTCAAATGGATATTTATAGGTTTTTCTGGTGCTTTAAATGAAAACTCGATTTGGTTTGAAAAACGTGAAATCAAATAATCATAAGATTGTCTGGTTTCTTCAACAATATCTCTTAATTCCAATTTGGGTTCGGACCCAATTTTAGAAAAACGATCAGTAATGGTCTGCAATCGTTCAATATCTTTTTCAATTTCTGAAGTTATCGATTCATCAATATTATCCAGTTTAAGGATTTCCAACCAGCCAATTAGGGAAGAAAGCGGAGTTCCTATTTGGTGCGCGGTTTCTTTGGCCATTCCAGCCCATAATTTGTTTTGGGTGGCTATTTTATGATTCAGATAAAAATTATAAATCAAAATTCCGCAGAGTACAATTATCAAGGACAAAGCAATTGGATAATATTTGAGTTTGTCAATCAAAGACGAATCGCCATAATACAACTCTTGTGATTTCCCTGGAGCATAAATAATTTCAATAGGTTCGTTTTCAGCTTTAAGTTCATTCAGATATTCTTTAGCTCTCGCTTTATTTTTCATGATTTCATCATCAACATTTACAGAATTTATGATGCTGTCATTTTCAGTCAGGATTAACGGAATGGTCGTATTGTTGTTGAAAATTTGAAGCGGCAAATCCACTTCGGTATTGGCTTGAGCATTCAAAAGTGTTTTCTCCGCAGTCGCCCAAAGTTTCATTTTAATGCGTTCTTCATTCTTAAAAATTTGGAAAAAAGTATAGGTGTTCCAAAGGATAATAGAAATTATCAAAAAAGAAATTATAATAATGATCCAACGAATTGGGTTACTGTTCTCGGAGAAATTCATAAAAGTAAATTTGTGCTATAAATATAACGAAATAATGAACATTGGATTGTGCAGTGACAAAAATCCTTGTTTTAAGGAGCTTTCTCCTGCTGTAGGTTTCAAGCTTTTTTCATAAAAAAGGCTTTCCACTTCCATCAGGGCTAGGGTATCAGTTTTCATAATATAATTATAGAATAATCAATAACCTTGTTCTATTTTATTATTTTTGTTCAAATTAAAGAAACATGATAAGCATTGATCCTAAAAGTATTGATACTGTAAAATTACAAGGATATTTAGAAAGTGCTGTTGGTCCTAGACCCATTGCTTTGGCAAGTACAGTTGGGGTTAATGGCGTTCCAAATTTATCTCCATTTAGTTTTTTTAATGTGTTTAGTGCCAATCCGCCTGTGCTTATTTTTTCGCCGGAGAGACGTATAAGCGACAACACCGTTAAGCATACTTTGATCAATGCCGAAGCAACTAGAGAAGTTGTTATCAATGTAGTCAATTATGATATGGTACAGCAAACTTCTTTGGCAAGTACAGAATACGCCGAAGGAGTCAATGAGTTTTTAAAATCTGGTTTAACTGCAGTCCCTTCTCTAGTTGTAAAACCATTTAGGGTCAAAGAATCTCCTGTACAATTCGAATGTAAAGTAACGCAGATAATTCCATTAGGAACAGAAGGAGGTGCTGGGAATTTAATTCTTTGCGAAGTAGTTCAAATACATATCAGTGAAGCAGTTTTAAATGAGGATGAGACTATTGATCAGCGTAAAATTGATTTAATTTCCAGATTAGGAGCCAATTGGTATTCCAGATCCAATCAAGGATTATTTGAAGTTCAAAAATCAATTACAACATTAGGAATTGGGGTTGAAGCTATTCCGGATTTTGTTAAAAATAGCCCCGTTTTTGATGGAAACGATTTAGGTAAATTAGGCAATATAGAAGCCTTGCCTACTACTGAAGAAGTTAGTATATTTGTAAATCAAAATTTTGCCGTTAAGGCAGTTTTGAGCTCCGATGACCTTGAAAAACAGCACTTGGAGGCCAAAAAATATCTTTTAGATAACAATATAATTTCGGCGTGGAAAGTGCTTTTAGCCAAAAAATAATATCATAGTAACAATAATAAAACAAAAAGAAGATGGAAGTATTAGGAAAAATTAGAGTTGTTAATCCAGAACAACAAGTAAGTGCGGCATTCAAGAAAAGAGAATTGGTTGTTACTACAGATGAGCAATATCCACAACATATTTTGATTGAATTTACTCAAGATAAATGTGATTTGTTAAGCAATTATAATATTGGTGAAGCAGTAAAAGTTTCAATCAACTTAAGAGGAAGAGAATGGGTTAATCCACAAGGAGAAACTAGATTTTTTAATAGTATTCAAGGTTGGAGAATCGAAAGATTAGCTGCTGAAGCACCAACTCAACAAGCGCCACCAATGCCAGCTGCAGCAACTTTTGCACCAGCTACAAACGTAAACGAAGAAGAAGCAGACGATTTGCCTTTCTAAAAAAATAGATTTTAGTATTTAGAATTAAGTATTAAGATTTCAGAATGCAGAATAAAGAATTTAGAGAATCGAGTTTTGACATAAAATTCATTTTCTAGATTCTTTCTTTTTTTATAGAATTTTGCCATTGAAAATGTATTATTTATCCAAAGATTTATTTTTCCCTCCGGTTTCCCACGCCAATGGTGATGGGATTTTGGCTATTGGTGGTGATTTATCTCCGGAGCGTTTGCAACTCGCTTACCGTAGCGGAATTTTCCCTTGGTTTAACGAAGGCGAGCCTATTATCTGGTGGTCGCCCAATCCCAGAATGGTTTTGTTCTTAGATGATTTGATCGTTTCCAAAAGCATGCGAAATATCCTTAATCGAAATATTTTTACGGTTACTTTCAATCAAAATTTTAGAGATGTGATTTCTAATTGCCAGCAGGTAAAACGCGACGGGCAATCAGGAACTTGGATTACCAACGAAATGATCGAAGCCTATTGCAAACTCAACGAATTAGGAATCGCAAAGTCTGTCGAAGTTTGGCACAACAACCAATTAGTTGGCGGATTGTACGGTATCGATTTGGGACATGTTTTTTGTGGCGAAAGCATGTTTTCGTTGGTTTCAAATGCTTCTAAAGTCGCTTTTATCAGTTTAGTAAAACAACTCAGAGAAACGAATTATCAGCTGTTAGATTGCCAAGTCTATAACGAACATCTTGAAAGTTTAGGTTGTGTAGAAATCGATCGAAAAGATTTCATGAATATTTTAAATAATAAGTAGAGCCTAATCCAGCTGTTCGTTACAAGTCCTCCTTCAAAAAACTTTTTTCTAAAGTCATAAAAGGAGCTTCCTGCCGGTCGCACTTTTATTCCTAGAAAAAATAGTTTTTTTCAGTCCGGGCTTTCCACTGCCATCTGGGGCAAAAAAGCATCAGGATTTTAAGAAACGATGGTAAAATGAAAGCAAGCAGATTTTACAGATTTACGCAGATTTTTTGCATATAGTAAATTTTATTTCAAGACAAGACAACTGAAAGCAAATCTGCCAAAATCTGCACAAATCTGCGTGCCATTTCTCTAAAACTTCAACTTCACAAAATTCCAATCCAAGGTCTTAAACAAAACCAATTCATTCCTCAAACTTGGCAGTCCAATAATTAATTTCAAAGTTTCATGCGCCATCATTGTTCCAATCATGCCTGGTAAAGTTCCCAAAACACCATTGAGACTACAACTCGGAACATCTTTAGGATTAGGTGGTTCTGGAAATAAATCCCGTAGATTTTTACTCGCCTGATGATTAAAAACCGCCAACTGTCCTTCAAAGCCTAAAATACTTCCGTAAACCAAAGTTTTTCCCAAAGCCACACAAGTATCATTGACTAAATAACGAGTCGTAAAATTATCCGAACCATCTACAATTATATCAAATTTCTGAATCAATCTAGTTGCATTTTTAGAGCTTAATTTCTCTTCAAAAATTTCAACTTTAATCAACGGATTCAATTTTTCTAAAATTGATTTTGCTGTAACCACTTTTGATTTTCCAATCTCATTTTCAGTATATAAAATTTGACGATGTAAATTATGAATCTCGATTGTATCAAAATCAACAATCCCGATAGTTCCGACACCAGCAGTCGCAATATATTGTAAAATAGGACAGCCCAAACCACCAGCCCCAATAACTAAAACTTTGGCTTTTTTAAGTTTTTCTTGTCCCTCATCTCCGATTTCGGGCAATATAGTTTGTCGGTTATATCGTAAGTATTCTTGAATTACACTCATTTTTTTAAGTGATTGGTAATTAGTGAATAGTAATTAGTCTTTTTTGTTCACTTCGTTTGTTAAGCTAAAAGCCAATAGCTAATGGCTAAAAGCCCTTTCCCAATCTTTCCAAACGGGTTCGTAGCCTTTTTGAGTGATTATTTTCGCAATTTCAGCAGCTGAGCGTTCGTCACTGATTTCAAATTGTTCTAATGATTGAGGATCAACAATATAACCGCCTGGATTGGTTTTAGAACCTGCACTCATACTTGTTGTCCCAATCGGAATAATATTATTTCTGAATTTTTCATTCTCCCGTGTTGAAATGGAGATTTCCAAATCTTCATTCCACAAACGATAAGCACAAATCAATTGAGTCAAGTCTTTATCATCCATGATGAAATTCGGTTCAATAATTCCTTCCGCTGGACGTAACCTCGGAAAAGAAACGGAGTATTTGGTTTGCCAATAAGTCTTTTGTAAATAATCCAAATGTAAAGCATTGAAAAAACTATCCGTACGCCAATCTTCCAAGCCTAATAAAACTCCCATGCCTATTTTATGTATTCCTGCTTTCCCAATTCTGTCAGGTGTTTCCAATCGATAATCAAAGTTTGATTTCTTTCCCTTGGTGTGATACCTTTTGTAAACTTCCTGATGATAGGTTTCCTGGTACACCAAAACCGAATACACTCCAGCTTCATGCAAACGCTCATAATCTTCCTGTGATAGCGGTTGTACTTCAACAGAAATTATCGAAAAATCGTTTTTGATTTGCTCAATTGCATTCAAAAAGTAATTGATATTCACGCTGTAATTTGCTTCGCCTGTTACCAACAAAACATGATCAAAGCCATTGTTTTTCAAGACTTTTATTTCTTGTTTAATTTCCGAATCGGTTAAGGTTTTACGTTTGATTTTATTGTCCAAACTAAAACCACAATAGGTACATATGTTTTGACATTCATTACTCAAATACAATGGGGCATACATTTGAATGGTTTTGCCAAAGCGTTTCTTAGTTAATTCATGACATTGCTGTGCCATTTCTTCCAAATACGGTTGAGCAGCAGGCGAAATCAAAGCCAAAAAATCATCCAGATTGCGTTTGTTTTTTGCTAATGCAGTCTCAACTTCTTTGGTAGAAGTGTGATGAATTTTTGTTTGGATGGTATCCCAACTATATTGTTCAAAAACGGATTTGAATGTGTTCATAATTTTATTTTTTCACGCAGATTTTGGCAGATTTAAGCAGATCATTGTATTTTATTTGCAATTCGCTTAATATCATCCATAATGATTAAAGTGTTGAAGTTGACTAGGATTCCTAACTTTTTATTAGTGAGTCTTAAATAATTTGTAATTTGTTTATAATGAATTGGAGCTAAATCTTCAACAGATTTTAATTCGATCACTACCTTGTCTTCCACTAATAAATCAATTTTAAAAGCAACATCCAAAATGATTTCATCATAAGGTATTGTAATTGCCACTTGCCTGTCAACTTTTAAATCAATTTTAGTTAATTCATAATATAGAGCACTTTCATAAACTGATTCAAACAAGCCTGGTCCAAGTCTATTGTGTACTTTGAAAATTGCTCCTCTAATTTTGTATGAAATGTCGTTTTCTGTCATTTTCAGATGTTTTTAGTTTAATTAAAAGTAATTTATTTCTTTCGAAATAAAAGTAACCACAATTAAATTTTTCATAGAGTTTGAAATTTTATCTGCTGAAATCTGCCAAAATCTGCGTGCCATTTTAATTATTACTCATATAAAAAAGAAGTCAAAGGACTTGAAGCAACCGCATGATTAAATTGTTTGCCAATTTTGGCTTCAAAAGCTTTTCTTCCTGCGATAACCGCCTCTTTAAAAGCTTCCGCCATTAATTTTGGGTTACCTGCAACGGCAATCGCCGTATTTACCAAAACTGCATCAGCGCCCATTTCCATTGCTTTGGCAGCATCAGAAGGCGCTCCAATACCAGCATCAATTATTACAGGAACTTTGCTTTGCTCGATTATTATTTCTAAAAAATCAATGGTTTTCAAACCTTTGTTGCTTCCAATCGGAGATCCCAAAGGCATCACTGCCGATGTTCCAG